>SKEO01000091.1_pt1 | contig 87428 bp, 88 predicted proteins | sample 4826801 | NCBI WGS metagenome assembly SKEO01 (sample SAMN11008807, study PRJNA524170) | human gut metagenome | biome: Human fecal sample; material: Feces; isolation source: fecal sample from pouch patient p3 | host: Homo sapiens | place: Israel: Tel-Aviv | collected 2016-02-25 | reverse complement strand
ATTGGATAGACATACACCGTACTTTCGACTAATATAAGGCCGAGAAAAACCAGCCTGTCTTAACTGATATATTTCTAGTTTATCTTCATAACTTAATTTCATACAAAAACACCCCAATCGTTAGATTTTTTTCTGTCTAACTTTTGGGGTGCAGGTCACTTTAAGCATCCTTTTTAGTTTGTAAGAGTGTTCATTAGAAAAAGAAAAACTCCATTTGGAGTTTTCATTGGATATTATTTAGCCAATTTAGCAGCAAGACGTGCTTTATCGCGGCTAGCTTTGTTTTTGTGAATCAAACCTTTTGATTCAGCTTTATCGATGCTTGCAGAAGCGGCACGGAAAAGCTCTTCAGATGGGTTAGCTTCAAATGCTTTGATAGCAGAACGCATAGCTGATTTTTGTGCTGAATTTTTTTCGTTTTGTTTAACGTTAAGTTCAGCGCGTTTGATAGCTGATTTAATATTTGCCAATGTTTTCACCTCCAAATTAATCTAACTACATTATTATATAGAATTTATTGCGTTTTGGCAAGTCTTAATCACTGTTTCAGGAAAATTTACTTATATTTTCAAGTAAATGTGATCAATTTTGTGATTATCAGTCTTGTGTAAAATTAATTCTGCCCTATTTCGAGTGGGCTCGATATATTTTTCTAGATTTACGAGATTGACAGTTTTCCAGACCATTTTGGCAAACTCTAACGCGTCTTTGTGTGGCATTTTAACAAATCTATTATAGTAGTTTGTCTTGTCTGTCTTAGCAAGTTCTAGTAAGCTGTCAAAACGTTCTAGGTACCATTTTTCAATTAAATCATTTTCAGCATCAATATAGATAGAAAAATCAAAGTAGCCAGTCATATAGATACGTTTATTTTTTTGATTCTGAAAAACATTGATTCCTTCGACGATTAAGAAATCAGGTGCTTCAATAACTTGTTCTTGATCAGGAATTATGTCGTAAACTTCGTGTGAGTAAACAGGAATACGAGCTGTCATTCCATTTTTGACAGCGTCAAGAAAGTTTAAAAGAAGTTCCATGTTATAACTTTCAGGAAATCCTTTACGGTCTAAGATATTTTGCTCAATTAAGACCTTATTGGGATAAATAAATCCATCGGTCGTTACCATTTCAACTTTACTATCTTTAAATGTTCGAGATAGTAGAAGTTGTAGAAGACGGCTGGTCGTTGATTTCCCAACAGCTACTGAACCAGAGATTCCGATAATAAAAGGTCGTTTACTTGCATCTTTTTTTAAAAAGATACTTTTTGAAAACGAAAGGTTTTCTTGAGCGTTTTTGTAAATTTGAATCAAACTGATTAAAGGAAGATAAACTTCAATAACATCTTGGATACTGATGTTATCATTTAAACTTTTAATCGATTCAAGTTCCTCAGCTGTGAGAAGCGGCTGAGTTTTTCGATGCAATTCCTGCCAAGTCTCGCGAGAAATAAGATCAAAATTAATAAATTCATTAGTCATACGAAACTCCTTAAAGAGGTTATGTATCTTATTATAGCATTTTAAGCTTTAGTTGAAAACAGTTACAATGCTTGATATGATAGAAGAGTATGATAAAATAGAAGTGCATTATAAGAGAAAGTGATAGAAGAATGACTAAAATGTATTATGCAGAAAACCCTGATAGTGCTCATGACATTCATGAATTAAAAGTTACCTTGCTTAGGCAATCGTTTACTTTTTTAACTGATTCAGGCGTTTTTTCTAAAAAAATGGTAGATTATGGGAGTCAAGTCCTTTTAAATACTCTAGATTTCGAAAAAGGAAAGACACTGTTAGATCTTGGTTGTGGGTATGGTCCTTTAGGAATTTCACTAGCAAAAGTTCAAGATGTTAAACCAACTATGGTTGATATCAATAATCGTGCAATTGATTTAGCGAAACAAAATGCACAAAAAAATGGTGTCGAAGCTGATATTTTCCAATCAAATATCTACGAGAAAGTCAATGGAACATTTGATTATATCATCAGTAATCCGCCAATTCGTGCAGGAAAACAAGTTGTCCATACAATTATTTCTGAAAGTATTAACTATTTAAAAGTTGGTGGCAATTTGACAATTGTTATTCAGAAAAAACAAGGTGCACCAAGTGCAAAAGCCAAAATGGAAGAAGTTTTTGGAAATGTTGAGATTTTAAAGCGTGTTAAAGGCTATTATATTTTACGTAGTGAAAAAATAAAATAAGTGAATAAAAAATCTTTATTGGATTAGTTATTATTTCTAGTTCGATAAGGATTTTTTTGTTAAATTCCTTTAGTGACAAGTTTTGTGACAAATGTCATAGAATAATTATGACATTTTAGTCACTTTTTTAAAGTATAATTATTCATATAAAAATCATAAAACAAACTAATGTAAAGCGGTTGCAAAACCGAAACTCACTAATTTTACGGTCGCAAAATCTTGTTGTTTATAGTAAAATAATAGGAAAAGGTTCAGAAATACCGAATATGACACATGACACATATGTCATATTAAGTGCGAAAAGGTTGTTATAATAAGGTTTTTTATATAGAAGTTAAACAAAATAAGCGTTTTAATGAATTTTCGGTTTTTGCCATTTTTACTCTTTATTAAAAAAATAGCAAAAAAGACTTACATTCTATCAAAAAAATGGTAGAATAGATAGAGTGTAATTATTAATGAAATGAAAATAACATTTTCAGGAAGGAAAGGAAATTATATTAATGTCAATTAACAAATACATTGATCACACTTTATTGAAACCTGAAAGCACTCAAGATCAAATTGATAATCTTATTGCTGAAGCTAAAGAATACAACTTTGCTAGTGTCTGTGTTAACCCAACTTGGGTTTCTCGTGCTGCAGAAGCCTTAAAAGATTCTGATGTAAAAGTTTGTACTGTTATCGGATTTCCTCTAGGAGCTAACACAAGTCGTGTGAAAGCATTTGAAACAAAAGATGCTATCGAAAATGGTGCTGATGAGATTGATATGGTAATTAATATCGGTCGCTTGAAAGCAAAAGAGTATGATTTTGTTGAAAATGATATTCGTGCTGTTGTTGAAACAAGCGGTGATAAATTAGTAAAAGTTATCATTGAAACATGTCTTTTAACTGATGAAGAAAAAGAAAAAGCATGTCAACTGTCTGTAGCGGCAGGAGCTGATTACGTTAAAACATCTACTGGTTTTTCAACTGCAGGAGCTAATGTTCATGATGTTGCTCTTATGCGTAAAACAGTTGGACCTAACGTTGGGGTAAAAGCTGCCGGTGGAGCTCGTTCATACGCTGATGCTGAAGCGTTTGTTAAAGCTGGTGCAACACGTATTGGAGCATCATCTGGTGTTGCAATCGTGAACGGTGAAACAGCTGCAGAAGGTAGCTATTAATCAGTGTTTACTTTAAAAAGATAATTTATTTTCTATATGGACGGTCGCGATGACGGTCAGGTGGTAACGATGCCACAGTTTCGTAGACTTAGCCTAAGTCTATTTTCAGAGTGTTCATCAAGCCAATTGGCTTGATAGATTTTAGCAACAAACGTTGCTTATAAGTTTTTTTAGGAGGGTTCATTTTTCATGAACAAGAAAATTGTTGGTCTTGGACTTGCTGCAGTAGCAACATTAGCGCTTGGCGCATGTAGTCGTTCAAATTCATCTAGCTCAAGCTCAGATTCTAGCGTAAAAGCTGCAATCATTACTGATACAGGTGGTGTTGATGATAAATCATTCAATCAATCTGCTTGGGAAGGTATGCAAGCTTGGGGTAAAGAAAACAAATTGAAAAAAGATACTGACTACACTTACTTCCAATCTGATAGTGAGTCAGACTATGCAACAAACCTAGACTCAGCTGTTTCAAATGGTTACAACCTTGTTTTTGCGATTGGTTACAACCTTCACGACGCTGTTGATGAAGCTGCACCTCAAAATGAAGATACAAACTATGTTATTATCGATGATGTTGTTGCAGACCACAAAAATGTTGAAAGTGTATTGTTTGCAGATAATGAAGGTGCTTACCTTGCAGGTATCGCAGCTGCAATGCAATCTAAAACAAAACACGTTGGTTTTGTAGGTGGTGTTGAATCTGATACAATTACTCGTTTTGAAACTGGATTCAAGGAAGGTGTTGCTTCAGTAGATAGCTCAATCAAAGTTGACGTTCAATATGTCGGTTCATACTCAGATTCAGCTAAAGGTAAAACAATTGCTGCAACAATGTATGCTGGTGGTGCTGACGTTATTTACCAAGCTGCAGGTGGTTCTGGTACTGGTGTCTTCTCACAAGCCAAAGAAATCAACGAAAAATTACCGGCTGATAGCGACAAAAAAGTTTGGGTTATTGGTGTAGACCGTGACCAAACTGAAGAAGGTAACTACACTTCATCGGATAAAGTGAAATCAAACTTTGTTTTGACTTCAACAATCAAAGAAGTAGGTCAAGTTGTTAATGATATTGCTAACCGTCAACTCAAAGGTGATAAATTTGAGGGTAACACAACTAAAACATACGGTCTTAAAGACGGTGGTGTTGATCTTGTTACTAAAAACCTTCCAGATAACATCAAATCTGCTGTAGAAACTGCAAAAGAAAAAGTTATCAAAGGCGAAGTAAAAGTAGATGATGGCGTAAACAAATAATCGCTCTTTTGAAAAAAGCGACCAAATTGGTCGCCTTTTTTCAGGGACTGAGATAAATCTTATTTTTATCTCAGTTAAGTCCATTAAAACATGTTTTAATGGACTTAACTGACCTAAAAATTATTATTAGACTGAAAGGGATCACACATGACACATGAAAACGTCATAGAAATGCGTGAGATTACCAAGAAATTTGGTGATTTTGTCGCAAATGACCATATTAATTTAGAAGTCAAAAAAGGTGAAATCCACGCTCTCCTCGGAGAAAATGGAGCCGGTAAATCGACTTTGATGAATATGCTTGCTGGTCTTCTACAACCAACAAGTGGTCAAATCTTAGTAAAAGGTGAAGAAGCAAGGCTTGACTCACCATCTAAATCAGCTAAGATGGGTATCGGAATGGTTCATCAACACTTTATGTTGGTAGAAGCTTTTACAGTTGCTGAAAACATTATCTTGGGTAATGAAGTAACAAAAGGTCCTGGAATTCTTGACCTTAAAAAAGCAAGCAAAGAAATCAAAGAATTATCAGAGAAATACGGTCTAGCCGTAGATCCGTCTGCCAAAATTTCTGATATTTCAGTTGGTGCGCAACAACGTGTTGAAATTTTAAAAACACTTTATCGCGGAGCAGATATCATTATCTTTGATGAACCGACAGCTGTTTTAACACCTTCTGAAATCACTGAATTGCTTGATATTATGCGTAATTTGGTTAAAGAAGGTAAATCAATCATCTTGATCACTCACAAACTTGATGAAATTCGTGCTGTTGCTGACCGAGTTACAGTTATTCGTCACGGTAAATCAATTCAGACAGTTCCAGTTGCTGATTCAACAAGTAACGAATTAGCTGAATTGATGGTTGGTCGTGCTGTTTCATTCAAAACAGATAAAATTCCAGCTAATCCAAAAGACGATGTTCTTTCGATCAAAGATTTGGTTGTTAACGAAAACCGTGGTGTTCCAGCTGTTAAAGAATTGTCATTGGATGTTCGTGCTGGTGAAATCGTTGGTATCGCGGGCATCGACGGTAACGGTCAAACTGAATTGGTAGAAGCTTTGACTGGTTTGCGCAAAGTAGAGTCAGGTCACTTCTTCATTAAAGGCATTGACATGACTAACCAACGTCCTCGTAAGATTACTGAATTGGGTGTTGGTCACGTGCCAGAAGATCGTCACCGTGATGGTATGGTTCTCGATATGACAATTGCTGAAAATATTGCTCTTCAAACTTATTACAAAGAGCCGCTCAGCAAACATGGATTTATGAACTACAACAAATTAAATGAACATGCTCGTAAGTTGATGAAAGAATTTGACGTTCGTGCAGCTAGTGAACTCGTTTCAGGTGGTGCCTTATCAGGTGGTAACCAACAAAAAGCTGTTATCGCTCGTGAAATTGACCGTAACCCTGATTTACTTATCGTTAGTCAACCGACACGTGGTCTTGACGTCGGTGCGATTGAATATATCCGTAAACGCTTGGTAGCGGAGCGTGATAAAGGTAAAGCAGTCTTAGTAATTAGCTTTGAATTAGATGAAATCCTTGATGTTTCTGACCGTATTGCCGTTATTCACGATGGTAAAATTCAAGGTATCTTAGACGCTGCCACAACCAATAAACAAGAACTTGGTATTTTGATGGCTGGTGGTAAAGTGGAAAAGGAGGATTCTAATGTTAATGTCTAAGAAAACTCAAAAATGGGCTGTGCCATTGATTGCAGTCTTCCTTGGAATGTTGCTTGGAGCGATTCTTATGCTTGCTTTTGGTTACAATCCTCTATGGGCATATAATGATTTGCTTTATACAGCATTTGGTTCAGTTAAAAATATTGGTGAAATTTTCCGTGCAATGGGTCCATTAATCCTTATTGCGCTTGGTTTCTCAGTTGCTTCAAAAGCTGGATTCTTTAATGTCGGTCTTCCTGGTCAAGCATTAATCGGTTGGGTAATGTCAGTTTGGTTTGCCCTTTCATTCCCTGGCCTACCAAAACCAATCTCAGTAATTTGTACTGTTTTAGTTGGTCTTATTGCTGGTGGTATCGCTGGAGCGATTCCAGGTATTCTTCGTGCCTTCCTCGGTACAAGTGAAGTTATCGTTACAATCATGATGAACTACATTATCTTGTATGGTACACAGTATCTTATTCAAGATGTGTTCTCTGATAAAATCATGCGTACAACAGAAGCAACTATCAAAGTTTCTGAAAATGCTTCTTATCAAACAGAATGGTTATCAGCTTTAACAGATAACTCTCGTATCAATATCGGTATCTTCATCGCTTTGATTGCTGTTGTGGTTGTTTGGTTTATGATGCGTAAAACAACCTTAGGTTATGAAATTAACTCAGTTGGTATTAACCCACATGCTGCTGAATACGCTGGTATGTCAGCTAAACGTTTAATCGTTGTTTCAATGATTATTTCTGGTGCTCTCGCCGGTCTTGGTGGTACTGTAGAAGGACTTGGTACATTTGGAAATGTTTACTCACAAACAAGTTCTCTAAGTATTGGTTGGGACGGTATGGCCGTTTCACTTCTTGCAGTAAACACTGCCTTAGGTATTCCGTTTGCAGCATTCTTGTATGCTGTTCTAGCTATCGGTAAAACAGGTATGATTGGTATTCCATCAGAAGTTATCGATGTTGTGTCTGCCTTCATTATCTTCTTTGTTGGAGCAGATTATATGATTCGTCAATTTATTAAAACTAAAAATGAAGAGGGAGGAAAGTAAGATGAGTTTTTCAACAATGTTAGCCCTATTAGTTTCTTCCATGTTAATTTACTCAGCACCTTTGATTTTTACAAGTATCGGTGGTACATTCTCAGAACGCGGTGGTATCGTTAACGTCGGTCTAGAAGGTATCATGGTTATGGGGGCTTTCTCTGGTGTTGTTTTCAACTTGAAATACGCCGATGTTTTTGGACATGCAACTCCTTGGGTTGCTTCAATTGTAGCAGGTCTTGTTGGAATTGTTTATTCTCTTATCCATGCTGTAGCTACAATTAATTTCCGTGCTGACCACGTCGTTTCTGGTACTGTACTTAATTTGATTGCTCCAGCATTTGCTGTTTTCCAATGTCGCCATATGTTTGGTAAAGGTCAAACAGATACAATTACTCAAACATTCGGTCGCTTTTCATTCCCGATTTTGAAAGATATTCCAGTTATTGGTAAAATTTTCTTTAACAATACATCTTTAGTTGCTTATGTCGCAATTTTAGTATCATTTATTTCATGGTTTATTATCTTTAAAACTCGTTTTGGATTGCGTCTTCGTTCTGTTGGTGAGCACCCACAAGCAGCAGATACACTTGGAATCAATGTTTACTTCATGCGTTATGCAGGTGTTATGATTTCTGGTTTTCTTGGAGGAATCGGTGGAGCAGTTTATGCCCAAACAATCTCTAACAACTTTGCAGTTACAACAATTGCAGGTCCTGGTTTCATTGCCCTTGCAGCCATGATTTTCGGTCGTTGGAATCCAGTTGGAGCGATGCTTTCAAGTTTATTCTTTGGTTTGTCTCAATCTCTTGCGATTATTGGAGCACAATTACCATTCTTCTCAAGCATTCCATCAATTTACCTTAAAGTTGCACCATATGTATTGACAATCGTTGTCTTAGCAGCCTTCTTCGGTAAAGCTGTTGCGCCAAAAGCAGATGGTGTTAACTACATTAAATCGAAATAAAATAAATAAGTTGGTATTATACCAACTTATTTTTTAAGCTAAATAATTGTGAGCGCTTCAAATATATGGTATAGTTACTTTAATTAATAAGATAATCGAGGTTATTTCTATGAGTAAAATTGTTGTAATTGGAGCAAATCATGCTGGTACAGCTTGCATAAAAACGATGTTAACTAACTATGGTTCTGAAAACGAAGTGGTGGTATTTGATCAAAATTCAAATATTTCATTTTTAGGATGCGGTATGGCTTTGTGGATTGGTCAGCAAATTTCAGGACCAGAAGGGCTTTTTTATTCAAGCAAAGAAGAACTTGAGCAGTTGGGTGCAAAAATTTACATGAATTCTCCTGTAGAGTCAGTTGATTACGATAAGAAATTAGTGACAGCTCTGGTTGATGGGAAGCCTCACCTAGAAAGCTACGATAAATTAATTTTTGCGACAGGTTCAACTCCAATTATTCCACCAATTAAAGGCGTAGAATTAAAAGATGGAAGTCAGGAGTTTGAAGCTAAGCTGGAAAATATTCAATTTGTAAAACTTTACCAAAATGCACAAGATGTTATTGAAAAACTTAAAGAAAAAGATATTTCACGTGTTGCCGTAGTGGGTGCTGGTTATATCGGGGTTGAATTGGCAGAAGCTTTTCAGCGTAAAGGAAAGGAAGTAACTCTGATTGATGTTGCAGATACGTGTCTTGCAGGTTATTATGATGAAGATTTAAGTGCTATTATGGCAAATAATCTTCAAGCTCACGGCATCAAGTTAGCTTTCGGAGAAACCGTTAGAGAAGTTGTCGGAAAAACAAAAGTTGAGAAGATCATCACGGATAAAGCAAGTTATAATGTTGATATGGTTATCCTTGCTGTTGGCTTTAGACCAAATACAAGCCTTGCTGCTGGAAAAGTTGAACTTTTCAAAAACGGTGCTTTTCTCGTGGATAAAAAACAAGAAACAAGTCTCTCTGGCGTTTATGCAATTGGTGATTGTGCAACTATTTATAACAATGCTTCTTGCGAAACGGACTATATCGCCCTTGCTTCAAATGCAGTAAGAACTGGTATTGTTGCCGCTCATAATGCATGTGGTCATAATCTTGAAGGAATTGGGGTGGAAGGATCAAATGGTATTTCCATTTATGGCTTAAATATGCTATCAACTGGTTTAACGCTTGAAAAAGCAAAAGCTAAAGGCTTTGACGCAGAAGAAGTAGAATACAGCGATAAACAAAAACCAGATTTCATCGAGAAAAATAACTTCGAAGTCACTTTAAAGATTGTTTATGACAAAGAAAGTAGACGTGTATTGGGTGCTCAGATGCTGGCTATGACAGATGTTTCATTAGGTATTCATCTTTTCTCGCTAGCTATTCAAGAAGGCGTAACGATTGATAAATTAGCTCTCACAGATTTGTTCTTCTTACCTCACTTCAATAAGCCGTACAATTACATTACAATGGCTGCCTTAAATGCGAAATAAGACACAAAAAAGCTATCCTTACGGATAGCTTTTTATTTTAAAAACTTGAAATTAGTTTTTGCAAGCAGAAGCGAATTCTTCTTTAGAGAAAGCTTCGTCGATGATAGCTTTCAATTCTTTAGCAGAAGCTTCCATTTTTTGTTGTTCAGCATCATTCAATGGAATGTTAACTGGACGAACGATACCGTGTGCACCAACGATAGCTGGTTGACCGATGTAGCAGTCAGTTACGTTAGCGTATTGACCTTCTTGGAATACAGAAAGTGGAAGTACTGCATTTTCATCGTTAAGGATTGCTTTAGTGATACGAGCAAGCGCAACAGCGATACCATAGAATGTAGCACCTTTTTTGTTGATGATTGAGTAAGCAGCGTCACGAACACCTTCGAAAAGTTCAACCAATTCAGCTTCTTCAACGTTTTGAACGTCTTTAAGGTAGCTTTCAAGGTTTACACCGGCAACGTTAGCGTGTGACCAAACAGCGAATTCTGAGTCACCGTGTTCACCCATGATGTATGCGTGAACTGAACGAGCATCAACATCAAGTTTTTCAGCCAATGCTTGACGGAAACGAGCTGAGTCAAGTGAAGTACCTGAACCGATAACGCGTTCTTTAGGGAATCCAGAGAATTTCCATGTAGAGTAAGTCAAGATGTCAACTGGGTTTGCAGCAACCAAGAAGATTCCTTTGAATCCAGATTTAACAATTTCAGTTACGATTGATTTGTTGATAGCAAGATTTTTACCAACAAGGTCAAGACGAGTTTCACCTGGTTTTTGTGGAGCACCTGCAGTGATAACTACAAGGTCAGCATCTGCACAGTCTTCGTATTTAGCTGCGTAGATTTTTTTAGGTGAAGTGAAAGCAAGAGCGTGGCTAAGGTCTTCAGCATCCCCAACAGCTTTGTTGAACAATTGTGGGATTTCGATGATACCAAGTTCTTGAGCGATTCCTTGGTTTACAAGTGCGAATGCGTAAGAAGAACCTACGGCACCGTCACCAACAAGGATAACTTTTTTGTGTTGTTTAGTTGCAGTCATTTATCTAAACATCTCCTTAAATTTTTTAGGCTGACGCCTATACGAATAATATTTTAACATGTTAAGTGAGAAATGTCACGAACTTATTGTAAAAATTTGAAAAAAGAAGAAAGCAAAAAATTTAGGCGAAAACCTTAAAAGTTAGTGAATTTTTCACAATAATTTTACTGATTTTTTGCCATATTATTATTTTGAAAAAGCTTAGGAAAACTTTGGTAGTTTATCTGACATTTAGTTAATAGGTAGTAAAAGGAGATTGGTTATGGTGTGGTTTTAAAGCTCCATTTATGGTATAATATAGTTGAGTTTTACACTAGAAAAGGAGTGTTTTTCCTTAATGCAGGATAAGAATTTAATTGACGTTAATCTAACTTCAGAAATGAAGACAAGTTTTATTGATTACGCCATGTCTGTTATTGTTGCTCGTGCTCTTCCTGACGTACGTGATGGATTGAAACCAGTTCATCGTCGTATCTTATACGGGATGAATGAGCTCGGTGTGACGCCAGATAAACCTCATAAGAAATCTGCACGTATCACCGGTGATGTTATGGGTAAATATCACCCACACGGTGATTCATCAATTTATGAAGCTATGGTTCGTATGGCGCAATGGTGGAGCTACCGCCACATGCTTGTCGACGGACACGGAAATTTTGGTTCTATGGATGGTGACGGTGCAGCCGCACAACGTTATACTGAAGCACGTATGAGTAAGATTGCTCTTGAAATGCTTCGTGATATTAACAAAAATACTGTTGATTTCCAAGATAACTACGATGGTAGTGAACGCGAACCACTTGTTTTGCCATCACGTTTTCCTAACTTGCTCGTTAACGGTGCGACAGGCATTGCCGTTGGTATGGCAACTAATATTCCACCACACAACTTAGGGGAATCTATCAATGCCGTTAAACTGGTTATGGATAATCCTGATGTTACAACACGTGAGTTGATGGAAGTATTGCCTGGTCCTGATTTCCCAACAGGAGCGCTTGTTATGGGTAAATCTGGAATTCATAAAGCCTATGAAACTGGTAAAGGGTCTATCGTTCTTCGATCACGTACTGAAATCGAAACAACTAAGAGCGGTCGTGAACGTATTGTTGTCACAGAATTCCCATACGGAGTTAACAAGACAAAAATTCACGAACACATCGTTCGTTTAGCACAAGAAAAACGTATCGAAGGAATTACTGCTGTTCGTGATGAATCAAGCCGTGAAGGTATTCGATTTATCATTGAAGTGCGTCGTGATGCTTCTGCAAACGTTATTCTAAACAACTTATTCAAACTTACTAGCTTGCAAACAAATTTCAGCTTTAACATGCTTGCTATTGAAAATGGTGTCCCGAAGATTCTTTCTTTGAAACAAATCATTGTTGATTACATTGAACACCAAAAAGAAGTTATTGTTCGTCGTACAGAGTTCGATAAAGCCAAAGCTGAAAAACGTGCTCACATCTTAGAAGGTTTGTTAATTGCTCTTGACCATCTTGATGAAGTTATTAGCATTATTCGTAATAGTGAAACTGATGTCATTGCGCAAGAAGAATTGATGAGCCGATTCAACCTATCTGAACGTCAAAGTCAAGCTATCCTTGATATGCGTCTTCGTCGTTTGACAGGATTGGAACGCGAAAAAATTCAAGCCGAATACGATGACCTTCTCGCATTGATTGCTGATTTGGCTGATATTTTGGCAAAACCAGAACGTGTTATCACAATCATCAAAGAAGAAATGGATGAGATTAAACGTAAATACGCTGATCCACGTCGTACTGAATTGATGGTTGGTGAAGTTCTTTCACTTGAAGACGAAGATTTGATTGAAGAAGAAGACGTCTTGATTACTCTTTCAAATAAAGGATACATCAAACGTCTTGCTCAAGACGAATTCCATGCTCAACGCCGTGGTGGACGAGGTGTTCAAGGAACTGGTGTTAATGACGATGACTTCGTTCGTGAATTAGTTTCTACGAATACCCATGACCATGTATACTTCATGACCAATAAAGGACGCGTTTACCGCTTGAAAGGTTATGAAATTCCTGAGTACGGTCGTACGGCTAAGGGATTGCCAATTGTTAACCTTCTAAAACTTGATGAAGGTGAAAATGTTCAAACTATTATCAGTGAAAAAGGCAGCGATGATAACGAAAATTACTTGTTCTTCGTCACAAGACAAGGTGTTGTGAAACGTACCAAAGAGTCTGAATTTAGCAATATCCGACAAAATGGTCTTAAAGCCCTTAACTTAAAAGAAGGTGATGAGCTAATCAACGTTATCCGAACAAACGGTAATGATGATATTATCATCGGAACTAAGACTGGTTACAGCGTTCGTTTTAACGAATCTGATGTTCGTAGCATGAGCCGTTCAGCAACTGGTGTTCGTGGTGTTAACCTTCGTGAAGGCGATGAAGTTATCGGTGCTTCACGTATTACAGATGACCAAGAAGTTCTTGTCATTACTGAAAAAGGTTATGGTAAACGCACACTAGCTTCTGAATATCCAACTAAAGGTCGTGGTGGTAAAGGTATCAAGACTGCTAATATCACTAAGAAAAATGGTCAATTGGCTGGACTTGTAACAGTTAACGGCAATGAAGATATCATGGTTATCACAGACACAGGTGTTATGATTCGTACAAGTGTCGCTGATATTTCTCAAACTGGTCGTGCAACATTGGGTGTTAAAATCATGCGTCTTGACCAAGATGCGAAAATCATGACCCTTGCTCTTGTCCAACCAGAAGAAGAACAAGAAACTGAAGAAGTAGAAGATTAGAATAACGAAAAAGAAGAAAACACATCATTTTTTGACTTTCCTTAGGATTACACTTTGTTTAGTGTTATTACTTTTAGGACTTGCCTTGATTTTTAATAAATCCATTTGTAATTTTTTGATTGGCCATCAGTCAAATCATTATCAAATCAATAAAGTCTCTAAAAAGAGGATTAAAGATAATCAAAATGCTAAAGTGACTTATGATTTCTCAGTAGTTGAACCTGTAACAGTCGAATCAGTGTTAAAAGCTCAGTCGGCTAATGTTGACCTTCCTGTGATTGGCGGTATTGCCATACCAGATTTTGGTATTAATCTCCCAATTTTTAAAGGGTTGGGAAATACTGAGTTGTCCTATGGTGCCGGTACCATGAAAGAAGATCAAGTAATGGGTGGACAAAATAACTACGCTCTTGCTAGTCATCATGTTTTTGGCATTTCTGGTTCATCTAAGATGTTGTTTTCACCTTTAGAGAATGCTAAGGTTGGGATGAAGATTTATCTTACAGATAAGTCGACTATCTATACTTATGTTATCACCGGAAAATTTTTAGTGACACCTGACCGTTCAGATGTTTTAAATGATATTCCTGATCAAGCTTTGGTCACTCTAGTAACTTGCACTGATCAGCAAGCACTGATCAGCAAGCAACTGAACGAATTGTTGTTAGAGGTAGTTTAGAATCATCTATTGCCTATAATCAAGCAGCAAATGACATTCACAAAGCATTTGATTATTCTTACAATCAAATGACCTTTTAGAGAAAAAAGCTGAGAGTAAGATTTATTCTCGGCTTTTTCTAAACATAAATTAACAAGGAGATTTTTATGAAATTAAACGCAGTTCACCATGTGGCTCTTATCGTATCTGATTATGACAAATCGCGTGACTTTTACGTTAATAAACTTGGTTTTGAAATCATCCGTGAAAATCATCGCCCAGAACGTCATGATTATAAGCTCGATTTGAAGTGTGGCACTATCGAACTTGAGATTTTCGGTAATAAAACATCAGATCCAGCTTATGTTGCACCACCAAAACGTGTTGGGCAACCAGAATATCATATGGAAGCATGTGGTCTTCGTCATTTAGCTTTTTACGTTGAAAATATGGAAGCCTATAAGGCTGAGCTCGAAGATATGGGAATTTACGTGCAACCTATCCGTCACGATGATTATACCGGTAAGAAAATGACGTTCTTCTTCGACCCAGATGGTCTACCGCTAGAATTACACGAGTAGAATGTGAGTAAATAACAGTTTTTTTTGCAGACGCTTTAAAGAAGAAGTGCTATAATTAAATACCTAAGTGAAAGGAATTAGTTAAGATGAAATTTAAAAAGACACTCATGGCTTGTGCGCTAGCATTGTTCTCAACTCTTACAGTTGGCCATGTTCAAGCAGCAAGTAACTCAGTTCAAGATGTCATTGATGAGACCTATGTGCAACCAGATTACGTGCTGGGTTATTCTTTATCGGATGATCAACGCAATCAAACCTTATCATTGCTTGGTTATGATAGTTCAAAAGACACAAACGTCAAAACAATCACAACAAGTGCTTATGCTCAAATTATGGATGTCGCTGATGATCCAAGTTTGCAATTATACTCATCAGTTAAAATTCAAAAATTGGGCTCTTCAGAGACATTAACGGTTAATATTGTCACTCCTGAAAATATCACAAAAGTAACGTCAGATATGTACCGCAACGCTGCAGTAACACTTGGTATCGAACATGCCGCAATCACTGTTGCCTCACCAATTCCAGTGACAGGTGAATCAGCTTTGGCTGGAATTTATTATTCACTTGAAGAAAATGGTGCTAAAGTTTCTGATGAAAGCAAGCAATTGGCTCAAGAAGAATTGAATACTTTGTCTACTATCAATACTGAAAATCAAGGTACAGATGGTTATGACGCCGATAAATTAAATGTTGCTTTAGCTGATATCAAATCAGCAGTAGCAGATGCCGGGTCTAACGTGACAAAAGATGATGTTCGTAAAATCGTTGATGAAACACTTGATAACTATAAATTGAAAGATGTGTTATCAAATAACCAAATCAACATGATTGTTAACTTTGCTTTCAACCTTTCAAAATCAAGCATCATTGATAGCAGTAGCTTCAAATCAGCCTTGGCTTCTTTGAAGGACAGTATTGTTTCAAATGCAGGTTCATCATTCAAGGGTATTAACTTGAATTTTGATTCATCAAGCGCTTTAGAATCAGGAAAAGGCTTCTTGGCTAACATCTGGCAAGCTATTGTCAACTTCTTTAAAAACTTGCTTTAATAGTAAGCTGGATTTTTTAAAGAACTTTTGCCCCTAACTTATTTATGTTACAATAAAAATACCCCATGTTTTGTGAGGTATTTTTTCGTTTTTATAAAGAAACCGGATACTAAGGAGAATAGATGAAAAAAATTAAAAGAACCTCCTTTAGCATTAGGTAGCTTAGGCTTGTGCTTTTTTCATTAGGAAACACCTTGGGAGATTATTCAACTCTTTTACGCGATATACTAGGTGGTATAGCTTTTGTTTTATATTTACCATTACTGACGGCATTTGTAAAATCTTTTAAGAACTATAGACTTGCACTTAAAAATCTGCTAACAGCCTCAATTTTTCCAACACTCTTAATGCAAGGAATGCTGATGATTGTCTATCAGGATGTCTTTCCAGAATGGTATGGATTTACCGAGGGAATCTTCCGAACGATTTGGTGGCTGTCTTTTATTGCATTGATTAGTTACATTGTTATCTTTTCAAAAAGATTTCTATGGAATTTTGAGCTAAGTAACGTCTTTCCATCATGGGCAGTTCTGTATATAGGAATAGGAATCTCTAGTTTAACTGTTCCCTGGACGGGATACTCTCAACTAGGTAAAACTATCTTTATTTATCTCTTACTTGCTTTAATAGTTCTTCTGCCGACGATTTTTCTAAGATTATGGAAACATGGAATTCCTGACGATGTAAAATCTAACCTAGCTACACTGTGTGCTCCAGCCTTAGTGGCAGTAGCTTATCTTAATGCTTTTGAAACTATCTATCGTCCATTACTTTTAGGATTGATTATCCTGTCGCAGATGTTATACCTTACCGTTCTTTATTTTGCTCCAGGAATTTTAAAAAGCCTCTTCAATCCAGGTTTTTCAGCTTTAACTTTTCGTTTGATTGTTACGGCAATTGCATTAAAAGGAGCAGTTAATTATTTTGAAGGCTTATATTTTTTGTATGTCATCGAGTTAGTACTAGCAATTTTAATTGTGATAAGAGTGGTTGCAGGATATATTAATTATTTTACAGATTAAAGAGAAAAACGTATTTTTTAAAGAGAGCGATACTCTAGTTAGCGGTCTTTTGTTGAATTTTAAAAGATATTTTTTCATTTTTTTCAGAAAATTTACACAAAAAAGATTGACTTTCTTTAGTTTGAGTTGTAAAATAAACCTTGCATAATTCAGAATTATCTGAAAATTGAAAATTTATTTAGAAAGAGGTCTGGTTTATGACTGAAAGCACAGAACAACAGTCGACTTGGCGTACTAAACTTAAAGCACTTGGCCCTGGTATTCTAATGGCATCAGCTGCCGTTGGCGGCTCACACATCGTTTCTTCTACACAAGCAGGAGCTATCTACGGATGGCAATTGGCTTTGCTGATCATTTTGATTAATATTTTTAAATATCCATTTTTCCGTTTTGGTTCTCAATACACAATGGAAAATAATAAAAGCTTGATTGAAGGCTATGCTGAAAAAGGTAAAGGTTGGTTAGCTGTTTTCTTCATTTTGAATGTTTTCTCAGCAATCGTTAATACCGCTGGAGTTGGTATTCTTTGCGCAGCAATTTTATACAACGTCTTCCCAAATGGCTTTGGATTGAGTATTTCACAATTGACTACTGTCATTATTGTTATTATTTGGGCAATGTTGCTTATCGGTGGTTATCGTTTCCTTGATTCTCTTGCAAAATGGGTGATGACAGCCTTGACTATAGCAACTGTTTTAGCGGTTGTTGTTGCATTATTCAAACACCGTGAATACGCTCCAAACTTTGAAGCACCAACACCATGGCGCATGGCAGCTTTACCATTTATCGTTTCATTAATGGGTTGGATGCCTTGCCCAATCGAAATTTCAGCTATCAACTCAATGTGGTCTGTTGAAAAACGTAAAACCGTTAACATGTCAGAAGATGATGCTGTCTTTGATTTCAACACAGGATATGTAGGAACCGCTATTTTAGCTCTTATCTTCTGTGCTCTTGGTGCTTTAATCCAGTTTGGTTCAGGTGAAGAAGTACAAGGCGCATCAGCGGCCTACATCGCTCAATTCGTTAACATGTACGCTGAGGTTCTTGGTGAATGGGCTCGCTTCTTGATTACCCTAATCGCCTTCCTGTGTATCTTCGGTACAGTTATCACAGTTATTGATGGTTATTCTCGTGCTAACAACGAATCCCTTCGTTTATTACTTGGTAAGAAGGAATCATCTCAGAAAGCTCTTTATGCTTGGATGACTGTGACAGCAGCCGTTGGTCTTGTGATTGTTTATCTATTTGCTGGTAATGTGGCAACAATGCTTCGTTTTGCCATGATTGCATCATTCATCACAACACCATTCTTTGGTTACCTTAATTATTCTTTGGTTAATAACAAAGAACATCAAATCAAGCCTTGGTTGAAAGTTCTATCAATCATTGGTCTTATTTACCTCTTTGGTTTTGCTTTGTTCTTTATCATTGCTTGGCTAACTGGTAATATTTAATGCGTTATTTCATGAAATGAACATTTCCTAAAAAAATAAAACAGCACCTTGTCTCCCTTGGGTGTTGTTTTATTTTACATAAATATATTTATGTAAAACTACCGATAATTTACCTTTTTATATTAAAGAATCTAATCTAATTAATATGCGTAAAAAAACTCCTTCTGAAATAGAAGGAGTTTTAAAATATCTAATTAAGATTATTTAACAAAAGCGTTAATTTCTTTTTCGATGTTAGCAATTTTAGCTTCAGCATCAGTTAAGTCGTTGCCAACTGTTGCGAAGTAGAATTTGATTTTTGGTTCTGTACCTGAAGGGCGAACAGCAATCCAAGAATCATCAGCAAGTGTGTATTTCAATACGTTGCTTGGTGGAGTTGTCAATTTTTCAACGCCAGCAGCGCTAGTAGCTGTTTGTGCTAAAAAGTCTTCAGTTTTAATAACATCAGTTGAGTTGAATTGAACTGGAGCGTTGTCACGGAATTTATCCATGATTTTCTTAATTTCTGCAGCACCATCAACACCGCTAAGTGTTACTGAGATAGTTTTTTCTGCGAAGTATCCGTATTCTTTGTAGATTTCTTCGATACCATCAGCAAGTGTTAAACCACGTGAACGGTAGTAAGCAGCAATTTCAGCTACGATAAGAACGGCTTGAACGGCATCTTTATCACGTACGAATGGTTTGATAAGGTAACCGAAGCTTTCTTCGAAACCGAACATGTAAGTGTGGTTGTGTTTTTCTTCAAATTCTTGAATTTTTTCTGCGATGAATTTGAAACCAGTCAAGACGTTAAACATTTTAGCGCCGTAGCTTTCAGCAATTTTAGTTACTAATTCAGTTGACACAATTGATTTTGCCAAAGCAGCGTTTTTTGGAAGAGTTCCAGCTGTTTTATGTGCTTCAAGAATGTATTTGGCAATGATAGCACCGATTTGGTTACCAGAAAGGTTGCGATATGAACCGTCAGCTTGACGAATTTCAACACCAAGACGGTCAGCATCTGGGTCAGTTGCAACAAGAACGTCGGCATCAACTTTGCGTCCAAGTTCTTCAGCAAGAGCAAATGCTTCTTGGTTTTCTGGGTTTGGAGATTTTACAGTTGAGAAGTCAGGGTCTGGAACAGCTTGAGCTTCAACAACTTGTACAGATTCGAAACCAGCTTGTGCAAGAGCGCGACGAGCAAGCATTTCACCAGTACCGTGAAGTGGAGTGTAGACGATCTTCATGTCTTTTCCGTATTCATCAATCAATTTTTGGTTGATGTTAACGTCTTTAACTTCTTTAAGGTATTCAGCATCGACATTTTCACCAATAACTTCAATAAGACCAGAAGCTTTGCTTTCTTCAAGATCAGCTAATTCGATAGCAAACGGATCATCGATAGCACGAATGAAGTCAGTCAAGGCATCAGCATCAGCAGGTGGCATTTGTCCACCATCTTCACCATAAACTTTGTATCCGTTAAATGGAGCAGGGTTGTGACTTGCAGTAACCATGATACCTGCAAAAGTACCAAGGTGACGTACAGCAAATGACAATTCTGGAGTTGGGCGAAGTGATTCGAAAACATATGCTTTAATGCCATGTTTTGCTAAAACTTGAGCTGACTCGAATGCAAACTCAGGTGAGAAGTGACGTGAGTCGTAGGCGATAGCAACACCACGTTTTTTAACATCTTCACCTTTTGTTTCGATAAGTTTTGCAAGACCTTCAGTAGCTTGGCGAACAACGTAAACGTTGATACGGTTAGTACCAGCGCCGATAACCCCACGCATACCTGCTGTACCAAACTCAAGGTTTGTGTAGAAAGCATCTTCTTTTGTCTTTTCGTCCATGGCTAACAATTCTTCACGGAGATAGTCGGGAAGCCCCGCAAAATCGAGCCATTTTTGATAGTTTTCAGTGTAAGTCATTAATGGAACTCCTTTGTATGTTCTTATAAACGCTTTCATTATACCACTTTGTAAATCATTTAGCTAGTAAAAATTTAATTTTAGTGAAAATATTGTTAAATCAATCTTTTGGGGTACTTACGTTGAGTTACGCAAACGTTTGTGTAAGGTAAAAATTAACCAATTTTTTAACTTGATGTGACTAAAAAAACCACGGTTTTCCCATGATTTTCATTATTTATGCTCTGATTTTCTGTAATTTTGGAACAATTGCAAGTGTTAAAATTGCTGAAATAATCATTTCTGCAATTGCATTTGTACCAAAGACTACAGCAAGAAGTGCTTTAATATCCCCACTATAAACATTTGCAAAGAGGAAGAAAATACCACCTAAAACAAAAATTGTATTTGTCATAGAACCAATAGCACCAGCAATGACGATACCAAACTTATTATGAAACCATTTGTAAACAAAATAAGGTGTAATGCCAATTAAAATACGTGGCACCATAGCAACAATTAATGAAGAAAGGTTACCATTTTCAACAAATGGAGAGAAGAGGTAACTTGTTGGTAGAAGAGTTAAAGTGTTTACTGTCACACTGATAACTCCCATTAAAGCGCCAAGTGTTGCACCGATTCGTGGTCCGTAAACAATTGATGCAATGATTACTGGTACGTGAATAAGTGTTGGCTTGATTGGCACAGGCCAAAGGTTAAAGACAAGACTTGTTAAAAAATTAATAACAAGCATGATAGCAAAGAAAATTGCAACTGTGGCAATATTGCTTGCTGCTTTATTGTTTTTCATAACTCCTCCTAAGAGATGACTTTTTGGGCTTCTCTTTCAAAAGCCCAATACATTATACAAATTTATAGGTGTCTTGACAAGAGTGAAATTTATAGACTTTTTTCGATACGTTCGATAATTGTGTCAAGTTCTGCAAGCGCCCCACAACCGATATCACCACACGCTAAAAGGCTTGAACGAGGTTCAATTTCTTCATAACCAACTTCTTTCAAAGTTGCTAAATTGCGCTGCGTTAAGGGATTTTCATACATTTTTGTGTTCATAGCTGGCGCAATTAATTTAGGTGTTTCAGCAGGCAAAGCAAGAGCAATAGCTGTGACCATATTATCAGCTAAGCCGTTCGCTAATTTTGCTAAAGTATTAGCAGAAGCAGGGGCAAGAACAAATAAATCAGCTTTTTTAGCCAATTCAATATGATTAACACTTTTTGGATTCTCTTCAGTCATGACATCAAGATGAACAGCATTTTTTGACAAAACCTGAAGTGTTAGTGGTGTAATAAAATCAGTAGCAGCCTTTGTCATTAAAACATGAACATCATAGCCAAGTTTGGTTAATTGATTAGTTAAATTAGCTGCTTTGTAGGCAGAAATGCTCCCAGAAACAGCTAATAAAATACGTTTAGTCATGGTTTGTCACCCTTTCAAAAATCAAGTTTGCAATAGCTTTTTTTGTGTTTGCTTCATAGACATGAGATTCATCTAGCAAATAAGCATGGTGCTGCTCTTCCTTAATCTCTGTTAAATCATTGGCGAGAATATAGCGTGCTTTATTTTTTTGTAAACTCTCACGCGCAACAGCAAAAAGCTCTTCTTTGCTAACATTAACCAATAATTTAAAACCAATTAAGCAGATATCAGGATTCCAGCTTTTCACTAAAGAAATCACTTTTGGTGTTTTCTTCATAAAAAGCATTTGGTATTCTTCCTTAGAAGAAATCTTAGATTCCGTAATTTGACGATTTAGCAAATCCGAAACGTGTTCGGCCTGTTCAACTTCATTAAGATCTGTCATATAAACAGGTGTGTAGTCAGATACCGCCATGCTATGAATAAAGACGTCATGCGTTTTGACAAGTGGTTCAAGTGTTTTTAGCAAACTATCAACATTCGTAATAGTATGTACTGTTAGTAGCGGATGGTCTGCTGGCTTAACAGCTTCTTTAGTGGTAACCAAAGTGACGTGATTTCCTTTTTCTAAAAACGCTTCTGCAATATATTTTCCTAATGATCCTGTGGCATGATTTGTAATGCCACGAACAGAATCTATTTTTTCGGTTGTTCCACCGGATGTAATTAAAATTTTCATAGCCTTATTTTACACAAAAACATTTTTTTCGTAAATTGTTTGACATGCTTTTGTTTTAGTAAGTGCCTATTTTTTCAAATATTTACCTAAAAACGAACATTAACAACCTTTTCCTTTGAGAAGTTTGAAGGATGAAAGAATTGATTTGAATGGTTTTCAAAAGAAACAAAGTTGGATGAATTCCTCTGTTGCAATGATTCTGGAAATGTTCTTTGTTATAGTAAACAACTATAACAATTAATAAAAAAAGTTGTTTTGCAACGATAAAAAACGAACGTTAATAATTATTTAAATAAATATCGTGCGTTTTTGAAAAAGTGTGTTATAATGTTTTTATCGATCAAAAAAATATCAGAGGAGAGTCCCCGTGAAATCAGATATCGAAATTGCACAAAGCGTTGAACTTAAACCAATTACAGAAGTTGTTGAAAAAGTTGGTATCACATTTGATGATATTGAACTTTATGGTAAATACAAAGCAAAATTATCTTTTGATAAAATCAAATCTGTTCAAGAAAACAAACCTGGTAAACTTGTCCTCGTCACAGCCATCAACCCTACACCAGCTGGTGAAGGTAAATCAACAATGTCTATCGGTCTTGCTGATGCGTTGAATAAAATCGGCAAAAAAACAATGCTTGCTCTTCGTGAACCATCACTTGGTCCTGTTATGGGGATTAAAGGTGGTGCCGCAGGTGGTGGTTATGCTCAAGTTCTTCCTATGGAAGATATCAACCTTCACTTCACAGGTGATATGCATGCTATCACAACAGCAAATAATGCCCTTTCAGCAATTATCGATAACCACATGCACCAAGGAAACGAACTCGGTATCGACCAACGCCGTATCATTTGGAAACGTGTCGTTGACCTTAATGACCGCGCTCTTCGTCATGTCACTGTTGGTCTTGGTAGCCCAGTTAATGGTATTCCTCGTGAAGATGGCTTTGATATCACAGTTGCTTCAGAAATCATGGCAATCTTGTGCTTGGCAACAGATATTAAAGACTTGAAAGAACGTTTGGCAAATATCGTTGTTGCTTACCGTTACGACCGAACACCAGTTTACGTGCGTGACCTTAAAGTAGAAGGTGCTTTGACACTTATCCTTAAAGACGCTATTAAGCCAAACCTTGTTCAAACTATCTATGGAACACCAGCTTTCGTTCACGGTGGTCCATTTGCCAATATCGCACACGGTTGTAACTCTGTCCTTGCAACAACAACAGCTCTTCACTTAGCAGATTACACAATTACAGAAGCTGGTTTTGGTGCTGACCTTGGCGCTGAAAAATTCCTCGATATTAAAACACCAAACCTTCCAACAACACCAGATGCCGTGGTTATCGTTGCCACAATTCGTGCCCTTAAAATGCATGGTGGCGTAGCTAAGACAGATCTTGGTGAAGAAAATGTCGAAGCTGTTCGTGCTGGATTTGCTAACCTTAAACGTCACGTTGAAAACGTCCGTAAATTTGGTGTTCCAGCAGTTATTGCCATTAATGAATTTGTAGCGGACACAGAAGCTGAAATTGCTGCCCTTAAAGAACTTTGTGCTGAAATCAATGTACCAGTTGAACTTGCAAGTGTTTGGGCAAATGGTGCTGACGGTGGGGTGGACCTTGCTAAAGCCGTTGTTAATGCCGTTGAAAATGGCAATGCCAACTACAAACGTCTTTACTCTGATGACGATTCACTTGAAGAAAAAGTCACTAAAATCGTTACTGAAATCTACGGTGGTAACAAAATTATCTTCGGTAAAAAAGCTAAAAACCAATTGAAACAATTTGCTCAATTTGGTTGGGATAAATTGCCAGTATGTATGGCTAAAACACAATATAGCTTTTCTGATAATCCAACACTTCTTGGAGCACCAGAAGGCTTTGATATTACAATTCGTGAATTTGTTCCAAAAACTGGTGCTGGATTCATCGTTGCTTTGACAAGTGATGTGATGACAATGCCAGGTCTTCCTAAAAAACCAGCAGCACTTAATATGGACGTTGCAGAAGATGGAACAGCTATCGGATTGTTCTAAAATAATCTTGTCAATAACAAGTCGGCTTTTGCCGACTTTTTCTATTTTCCAGAAAAGAGCAGCCAATAAAGTATGGTATAATAGAAGTAAATGAAGAAAAAATGATGTGGAGGTTATGATTATCGACAATAAAAACACTAATAAAATCAAAGCATTACGCTTATTAGATAAAAGCCGACGTAGTTTTCTTCGAGGAATTTTTAGTCGGACAACTGTCATTTCTATCCTGTTAATTTTGCAACTTTTGTTCATCATTGCATCATTTGTTTGGGTAGATCACTATCGTATTTGGGTCGTTATAATTGAACGTGCTCTTGCCATTGCAACTGTATTATATCTTGTAAACAGTGAAATGGACGCTCTATCACGTGTGACTTGGCTAATTCTGGTAATGATTGCACCTTTGTTAGGGTCGCTTTTCCTCATTTACACCAAACTTGATTGGGGGTATCGCGGTCTCAAACTTCGAATGAACCATTTGGTTGATGCTAGCAGCCAATATTTGCAAGATAATTTGGAAACATTGAGAGTTTTGAAAAGTAATACATCGACGACTTATCACCTGGTTCAGTATTTTGACCGTAGTCACGGTGACTTTCCAGCTTATCAAAATACCGAAGTGACCTATTTCCCAACGGGAGAAGAGTTTTTCGAAGAACTTAAGAAACAATTGCTTAAGGCTGAAGATTATATTTTCATGGAATTTTTCATCATTGCTGAAGGTAAGATGTGGGGTGAAATTCTTCGAATCTTAGAACAAAAAGTCAGAGAAGGGGTGGAAGTTCGTGTCCTCTACGATGGCATGATTGAATTTTCAACCTTATCTTTTGACTACACACAACGTTTGGAAAAAATTGGTATTAAAGCCAAAGCATTTTCACCGATTTCGCCTTTTATCTCAACTTATTACAATTACCGTGATCACCGAAAAATCATTGTAATTGATGGTAAAGTAGGTTTTACCGGCGGAGTGAACTTAGCTGACGAGTACATCAATAAAATCAATCGTTTTGGTCATTGGAAAGACTCCGCTCTGATGCTTGAGGGTGAGGCAGTTGACAGTTTCTTAGTACTGTTCTTACAAATGTGGTCAATCACCGAAAGACAAATGGTTGTCAAACCCTACCTTGCTAAGCATGATAAAAAACGAAAAGCAAATGGTTATGTTATTCCATATGGTGATTCGCCACTTGATACCGATAAAATTGGTGAGAATGTTTATATTGATATTCTTAACCACGCCAGAGAATACGTCTACATCATGACACCTTATCTTATTCTTGATAGCGAAATGGAGCATGCGCTTTGTTTTGCCGCGGAACGTGGTGTAGATGTGCAAATTATCATGCCTGGAATTCCAGATAAAAAAATTCCTTATATGCTGGCAAAAACTTACTTTAGCAAACTCATGTGCTCAGGTGTTAAAATCTATCTCTACACACCAGGATTTGTCCATGCTAAAGTCTTTATCAGCGATGACAGTAAAGCAGTAGTCGGAACGATTAACCTTGACTATCGTAGTTTGTATCACCATTTTGAATGTGCAACTTATATGTATAAAGTTGATGCTATTCGTGATATTTACGATGATTGCATTCAAACCATGCGAAAAAGTAAACGCGTCACTCAAGAGACGCTTGATAGTCGACCAACCCATGAAAAAATCATTGGATTACTGGTCAAAACCATCGCACCGTTGATGTAGAAACAAAGTACTTGCAAATCTTACCTTCTATGGTATACTAGGAACATGCGATGAGCCGAATTAACTCGATTTGAGAGTTTATTTGCGCAAGAGGAGGTCATTCTAGTTCGACCAGAAACGCAGGAGCGGACTTTGGCAATCTGTGTGAACCTTTTTGCCACATTCAGTTTTGAATGCCTCATATCCCTACCAAATTCGGTGGGGATTTTTTTGTTGTCAAAATATTTTTAACTCAAAATAAAATTCAGACTTTTCTTTTGAGTTAAAAAGTTGTATAATGTAGCTACTATAAATTTTTAGAAAATTGAGAATAGTACACTATTTTCCAGGAAGAGGTATTGAAATGGGCTATACAGTCGCTGTCATTGGTGCCACAGGTGCCGTTGGAACTCGCATGATTCAACAATTAGAACAATCAACACTCCCTATTGACAAAGTACGTCTTTTGTCATCTTCACGTTCTGCTGGGAAAGTTTTGAAGTATAAGGGACAAGATGTTACTGTTGAATTAACAACTGAAGATTCATTTGAAGGCGTTGATATTGCTCTTTTCTCTGCAGGTGGTTCTGTTTCTGCGAAATTCGCTCCTTACGCTGTTAAAGCAGGAGCAGTTGTTGTCGATAACACATCTTATTTCCGTCAAAATCCAGATGTGCCACTTGTTGTACCTGAAGTCAATGCTCACGCTTTAGATGCTCACAATGGTATCATTGCTTGTCCAAACTGTTCAACAATCCAAATGATGGTTGCTTTGGAACCCGTTCGTCAAAAATGGGGCTTGAGTCGTATCATCGTCTCTACTTATCAAGCCGTATCTGGTGCTGGTCAATCAGCAATCAATGAAACACTTCGTGAAATCAAAGAAGTTGTTAATGATGGTCTTGAACCAAAAGACGTTCACGCTGACATCTTGCCATGTGGTGGTGATAAAAAACACTTCCCAATCGCATTTAACGCTCTTGCACAAATCGATGTCTTCACAGATAATGACTATACTTACGAAGAAATGAAAATGACAAACGAAACTAAGAAAATCATGGCAGAACCAGACCTTTCAGTTTCAGCAACATGTGTTCGTGTGCCAGTTCTTTTCTCACACTCTGAAGCAGTTTACATCGAAACAAAAAAAGTTGCTCCGATCGAAGAAGTGAAAGCTGCCATTGCTGCCTTCCCAGGTGCAGTTCTTGAAGATGATGTTGCTAACCAAGTATACCCACAAGCTGCCAACGCTGTAGGCAAACGAGAAACATTTGTTGGACGTATCCGTAAAGACCTAGATGTTGAAAAAGGTATTCACATGTGGGTTGTTTCTGATAACCTCCTTAAAGGCGCTGCATGGAACTCTGTTCAAATTGCTGAAACACTTCACGAACGCGGTCTTGTCCACCCAACTAAAGATCTTAAATTCGAACTCAAATAATAACTCAAACCAGTTTCTTTTAGAAGCTGATCTTTGAGCATATTTAATTAAACAGGTATTAATTCTTAGACAAAGAGGGAGAGTATTATGTCTATTGAAGATTTAAGAGATGTTAAAATCATCACCGCAATGATTACTCCATTTAACGAAGACGGTTCAATTAACTTTGATGCGCTACCAAAATTAATTGAACATTTGCTTGCACATCACACAGACGCTCTTTTGCTTGCTGGAACAACTGCTGAAAGTCCAACATTAACACACGATGAAGAATTGGAACTTTTTGCTGCAGTGCAAAAGATTGTTAAAGGTCGTGTGCCATTAATTGCTGGTGTTGGTACCAATGATACCCGCGATTCTATCGAATTTGCGTGTGAAGTTGCTGCATTTGGTGGTTTCGCTGCTGGTCTTGCCATCGTTCCATACTACAACAAACCATCACAAGAAGGCATGTATCAACACTTTAAAGCTATTGCTGATGCTAGTGACCTTCCAATCATTATTTACAACATACCTGGACGCGTTGTTGTTGAAATGACGCCAGAAACAATGTTACGTTTGGCAGAGCACCCAAATATCATCGGTGTTAAAGAATGTACGAGTCTTGCTAACATGGCTTATCTTATCGAACACAAACCAGATAATTTCTTGATTTATACTGGTGAAGATGGCGATGCTTTCCACGCTATGAATTTAGGTGCTGATGGGGTAATTTCTGTTGCTTCTCATGTTAACGGTGATGAAATGCACGAAATGCTAACAGCTATCGAAAACAGCGATATCAAGAAAGCTGCAGCTATCCAACGTCAATTCATTCCAAAAGTTAATGCTTTATTCTCATATCCAAGTCCAGCACCGGTTAAAGCCGTGCTTAATTATCTTGGATTTGAAACTGGACCATTACGTTTGCCTTTGGTTTGCTGTCCACCAGAAGATGCTAAACGAATCATCGATGTTGTTATCGATGGAGATGTGGAAGCAACAAAAGAAACCGTCAAAGGTGTTTTGCGTCCTGATTATTAATTTTCCTATTAATGATATAAAAAGCCAGAGATTCTGTTTCTCTGGCTTTTTATTTTATCGCTCACTTATCATTGCTAAAATACTGAAAACATCCTGATTATTTGAAAGCTTAATGAATCGTTTTTCTGTCAAAGAAAGGTAGTTATCCTCCAGATAGTTGATTTTATCAGTGAATTTTAGGTCACCTAAGTGTTGGTCCTCAGGAAGTTCAACTACCAATCCTTGAAGAGAGCTGCTGAAATGCTGAATCCTTGGAAAGTCAGCAAGAACGGTATCAATTTTCTGGCTCTGTTTTTGGAAAACTTGCTTGAGGTAATTTAGATTTTTTTCAAACAAACCACTATCCAGATAAAGCGATAGCGCTTTTTGCATGATAAGGTTGGTGTCGTAGTCAATCATTTTTTTATGGTCAAGAAAAGCTTTGGTTAAAACTGGTGGCAAGATAATGGTCCCCAAACGCAAAGCAGGAAAAATAGTCATTGAAAAGGATTTAAGGTAAATAACGTGACCAGAAGTGTCGTAATAATGGAGAGGCAAATCCGTAGATTTTGCAAAATCTCCCATGTAATCATCCTCGATGATGTAGACATCATAACATTCAGCCAATTTAACAATTTTCTGCTTTTCACTGGTCGAATACGATAAACCAAGGGGATTTGAAAAGCGTGAAATAGAATAGAAAAACTTGATATCCCCAGTCTTAAACAATTCTTCTAATCTTGCTAAATCAATGCCTTCAAAATCACGTTCAATGGTCTGATAAGGCAGCTTTAGAGAAGCAACCAAATCATTCATTCGATGGTAGGTAGGCTGTTCCAAAAGAATCGTCTTCTTGTGATTTGGAAAAGGTACCTGCGAAAGGATGTAAAGGGCTTGTTGGGTCCCTGAAGTAATCAAAATATCTTCTTTTTTGGCGTAAATGGCGCTCTTTTCAAGATAATTTTGCAAGGAATCGATTAATTCTTGTAGTCCTTCTTGCTGATAGTAGTAGTTAAAGAGGTAGTTCTCACGATTCACAAGGGTTTCTGTTAAGCACGTTGTAAAGTCTTCATAAGCCATGTTGTTATAGTCAGATAAACTGAGATTCAGCGGTGTTTCCTTTTGGCTTTTTCCTTCAAGGACAAAATAACCACTTTTTTCAACAGCATAAATGTAGTTTTTAAACTTTAATTCTAGCAAAGCCCGTTGAACGGTGTCTTTACTGCAGTGAAATTTTTGGCTTAGACGGCGAATGGATGGAATACGTTCACCTTTTTGCAATTTACCATTTTCAATCTGGTCGATGATAGTTGTTATGATTTCTTGATATTTACTAGTCATAATCTGTCCCCATACAGTTTCTTATGATTCCTATTGTATAATAAATTGAATTTTCTTACAATATTTCTAAACTCTTAATTTAAAACCTTTTCGAGTTATTGAATCTGGTTTTGATGCGAGATTAGAAAGTCATTTATGATGAATCAAATTACACGTTCTGTGATTGTTGCCAACGATGTTGTTGGGGTTGGAAAAGTGGCATTATCAAGCGCTTTGCCCGTTTTATCAAATTGTCAAATCGAAGTTATTCCTATGCCGACAGTCTTGCTATCATCTCATACGGGGGGATTTGATAAGATTGCTATTACAGATTTAACTCAAGCAACACAAGGCTTTATCAAGCAATGGGAGACGCTTGATTTTCCATGTCATGGTTTGATTACAGGATATTTTAAGAATCAAATACAATTAGAAGATTTAGCTAAATTTGCTAGTGAGCATAATTTACCACGCTTTGTTGATCCTATTATGGCTGATAATGGTCGTCTGTATGCTGGATACGAGCAAGATTTTGTCAAAGCCATGCGTGAGTTTTGTACAAAGTCTGATGTGATTATGCCGAATTTAACAGAAGCTTGTCTTTTGGCTGATTATCCTTATCTTGGTGAAACTTATGATAAAACTGATATTGAGCAACTCTGTGAGCGTTTATCCCATCTTCATAATAAACACATTATCTTAACCGGAGTTTCTTTTGAAGATTATAATGTTGGATTAGCGCATTATGATAGCAAGAGTGGAGAAATCACTTATCATTTTTCGAAAGCCTATCCATATCATTTCTTTGGAACAGGGGATTTAGTAACGGCAGTTCTTGGGGCTGGTTATTTTCACGACTTAAGTCTAGATGATGTTGCCAAAGTTGCTCTAAACTTTATCGATAAGACCTTACAAAGGACTTTGTCATTAAATCGAGATTTGCGATTCGGCCTATCGTACGAGCCTTATCTGGCTGACTTAGCTTTACAATTCAAACAATTAATGGAGGAAAAAGCATGAAAAATCTTACCACACGTCAACTAGTTGAACTTAGTTTTTATTCAGCATTAATCTTTATCAGTGTTCAGTTTTTACGTATTCCGCTGGGTGCTCAGTTTGTTCATTTTGGTAATGCCTTGGTTGTAATAGCGGTTCTACTATTTGGTTCAAGAATTGCAGCACTTGTTGCATCTATCGGGCTAGGCTTGTTCGATGTGCTTAATGGCTATGCTGCGGAAGTTTGGATTACGATTTTAGAATCATTAATTGTTTGTTTAGTTCTTCATTTTGTTTTTGAAAAACTTTTGCATTCTGATACCAAAACACGCAATGTGATCATTGTTGGGGTCGTAGCTGCCATTACAAAAATCATTAGTAATCTTGTAAAATATACTTTGATTAATAGTCTTGTGGGTGGTCTTCATTTGCAAGTAGCTTTTTTGACAGCTTTGGTTAAAATCGGTGGAACATTTGGTTCAGCGCTCGTCACAATCATCTCTGTACCAATTTTATACCCAATCTTAAAACAATTCTTCATTCCAGAAAAAAGTCATACTAAAGCGATTTCTGAATAAATCACAAAAGCCTTTTATAAAGGCTTTTTAGTTTGCGTTTTCAACGAATAAAGTCATTGCTTTAGCTATCAAAATCATGCTATAATTGAAAAGATTATTATAAATAGGCTGTTTGCGCAGCTATTTTCAAAAAGAAAATAAACGAAAGAATATAAGAGATGAGTATTTTAGAAGTTAAACATTTAAGTCATGGCTTTGGTGAGCGTACGATTTTTGAGGATGTGTCTTTCCGTCTGTTGAAAGGTGAACATATCGGTCTTGTCGGGGCAAACGGTGAAGGAAAATCAACTTTCATGAGTATCGTAACTGGACATTTGCAACCTGATGAAGGAAAAGTTGAGTGGTCAAAATATGTCACTGCAGGTTACTTGGACCAACATACTGTACTTGAAGCAGGGATGACAGTACGTGATGTCTTACGTACAGCTTTTGATGAGCTTTTCACAACAGAAGCACGTATCAATGACATTTACATGTCTATGGCTGATGAAGACGCAGATATGGATGCTCTAATGGAAGAAGTAGGAGAGTTGCAAGACCGTCTAGAATCACGCGATTTTTACACTTTGGACACTAAAATTGATGAAGTTGCACGCGCCCTTGGTGTTATGGATTTTGGCATGGAGTCTGACGTCACAGAACTTTCTGGTGGTCAACGTACCAAAGTTCTGTTAGCAAAACTTTTGCTTGAAAAACCTGATATTTTGCTTCTTGACGAACCAACAAACTACCTTGATGCTGAGCACATTGAATGGTTGAAACGTTACCTTCAAAACTATGAAAATGCCTTCATTTTGATTTCACACGATATTCCATTCTTAAATGACGTGATTAATATTGTTTATCATGTGGAAAATCACGATTTGGTTCGTTACACTGGTGACTATGATAATTTCCAAGCCGTTTACGCTATAAAAAAAGCACAGCTTGAAGCTGCTTACGAACGTCAACAAAAAGAAATTGCTGACTTGCAAGACTTTGTTAATCGTAACAAAGCGCGTGTTGCTACACGTAATATGGCTATGTCACGTCAGAAAAAATTGGATAAGATGGACCGTATTGAGCTTCAGGCTGAAAAACCAAAACCATCCTTTGAATTCAAAGAATCACGTACACCAAGTCGTTTTATTTTCCAAACACAAGATTTGGAAATTGGTTACGACCGTCCATTGACAAAACCACTTAATCTAACTTTTGAACGTAATCAGAAAGTTGCCATCATTGGTGCCAACGGTATTGGTAAAACGACACTTCTTAAGAGCTTACTAGGAATCATTCCGCCAATTTCAGGAAGCGTTGAACGTGGTGATTACATTGAACTTGGTTATTTTGAACAAGAAGTCGCTGCTGGTAATCGTCAAACACCACTTGAAGCTGTCTGGGATGCCTTCCCTGCATTGAACCAAGCAGAAGTGCGTGCTGCTCTTGCTCGTTGCGGTTTGACATCAAAACATATCGAAAGTCAAATTCAAGTACTTTCTGGTGGGGAACAAGCCAAAGTGCGTTTTTGCCTGCTTATGAACCGCGAAAATAACGTCCTTGTCCTTGACGAACCAACCAACCACTTAGACGTTGATGCTAAAGAAGAATTGAAACGTGCTCTTAAAGCCTACAAGGGTAGCGTCCTAATGGTTTGCCACGAGCCTGATTTCTATGAAGGTTGGACAGAAGTTTGGGACTTCAATGAATTAATGTAATGAAAAAGCTTGAGAAATTTCTCAAGCTTTTTTAGTTTTCTGAACTAATTCTGAAAAAACTAATGTATCCTTGATAAAAAAGGAGGTTAGCTTATGCAAATTCAAATTAAACATATCAAGAAAGTCTTCAAGGATAAGGAAGTTTTAAATGATATTTCATTTACCATCGAATCAGGTTCGATTTGTGGACTTTTGGGAGTCAATGGAGCTGGGAAATCTACATTAATGAAAATACTCTATGGTTTAGAAAGTCAGAGTGCTGGTGAAATTTTATTTGATGGAAAAACGAGTATAGAGATAAAAGATGATAAAAAATTTGGTGCTTTAATTGAGTCACCAGCTATTTACATGAATTTATCAGCTTTTGATAATTTAAAAACTAAAGCACTGCTTTATGATATTCCAGATGAAACCATACGAGAAACCTTGAACTTAATTGGTTTAGCAAATACTGGTCGCAAAAAAGCTGGTAAATTTTCTTTAGGAATGAAGCAACGTTTAGGACTTGGTATGGCAATCATTACCAATCCAGAATTTCTGATTTTAGATGAGCCAACTAACGGCTTAGACCCAGATGGCATCAAAGAACTTTTAGATTTAATCAACTCTCTCAAGCAAAAAGGAATAACGATTCTCATCTCAAGTCACCAATTACATGAAGTTAGTAAGATTGCAGATGATATTGTTATCCTGCATCAAGGAAAAATTCATTACAATCAGCCCAATCAAGACAAACAAGATTTAGAAAAACTCTTCTTTTCTATTGTCCATGGAGGTTATGAAAAATGAGAAAAATACTTCAATCAGAATGCCTAAAACAAAAACATGGTGCTTACTTTAAATTATGTTTAGTCTTGCCATTTATCTCTCTCTTTATCGCTTTTTTGCTTTGCGGACCAACGATTCTAGAGAGTTTTTCAATTTATTGGTGGGAAGCATTGTTTTTATTTACTTTGGCAGGATTGTTATTTGTTTATGATTATAAAGCTGAAGAAGGAGCTGGACATTTTCAAAACACACTTCAAGGTAAATTAACTGGAAAAATTAAAGTCGCAAAAGTCATGACGGCATTAAAGAACCTATTTTTAGCAAGTTGTGTTCTGTTACTTTTTCTTTATCTTGTCTCATTTATTTTTTGCGGTGTGATGACTGTCCACTTTTTTCGTGACGCTTGGGTACTATTATTGATGCTTATCGCTTCTGCATGGAATGTCCCTCTCTTATTTTACCTTTCAAAATGGATTAATTGTTATTTGGTCTTCGTTCTAAATTCTTTTTTATGTTTGCTCGTTGCGCCATTTTTAGCACAAACGTCTTTTTGGAATTTATTTCCCTACACATATCATTATAAAATCGCCCAAGCTCTTCTCCACTTAAAACCTTCTGGAGAAGTAGAAGTACTAAATCACCCTCATCCTGTAGGACTATGCATTGTAGCAATCAGTTTATCCGTCCTTTTATTTCTTATCTTCATCAAAGCACTAAAGGAGCAAAAACGTGGTTAAGATTTTAAAAAGCGAGTTCTTAAAATTAAAAAATTCGGCTATTTTATACCTGATGATTGGCTTATTTGCTTTAGAATGGTTAACCATACCAGTTTATTTATCAAATCATCAAACCTCCTACACCCTAGAGGCGATGACCTTTTTACCCATGCTAGCTTATTGTTTAATGCTGGCTATTGTCTCGCTGCTAACAATGGAGCAAGAAGAACAAGCTAATCACTGCCAAAATATCAACAGTAGTCACAATAGAGCTAAAATTTGGTTGCTTAAGTTGTTAGCGCGTGATCTTATTGTCATTCTGCCTTGTCTTATTTTATGGGGGAGCATTGGATATGTGATCAATGATATCTCTTATACCTTTTATTCAGGAAGCTTGACTTGGCTTTTACTTGTCTTTCTCAATCATTTTCATCATTTACTTAGCTTATGGGCAGGAAAAGGTCTTAATCTCATTATCTCATTCGTGGAGTGTCTTTTTATCATTTTTGCTTCAAATCATGCTTTTATGGGCAATTTCTGGATTCCTATCATTTTGCCAGTTAATACTATCTTAATGCCTGAAAAAAAGCTAATGATTAAGACCATTTTCATCTTGTTAGCTTTGATACTGATGTTAGATGTTATAGCCGTTTTAACACTTAAACGCAATAAAAATGAGTGAAATCATGTTTCTTATAGTAAAATAGAAACAAATACAATTGAGGTGACAAAAGTGTACAAAATTTTAGTTGTGGACGACGATTTTGAAATTTTAAAACTAATGACTAATATTTTTGAAATGCAAAATTATGCTGTAACAACTTATCAAGTAGTAAACTCTTCTATTGATATCAATGATTTTATGGGATTTGACTTAATTTTACTCGATGTTATGATGCCAAATATGGATGGCATGGCTCTTTGCCAAGAAATTCGCCATCGTATTGCAACACCAATTATCTTTGTTAGTGCTAAAGATAGCGAAGAAGATATCATTTCTGGTCTCAAACTCGGTGGCGATGACTACATCACCAAACCATTTAGTATTAAACAACTAGTCGCAAAAGTGGAAGCACATTTAAAAAGGGAAGAACGCCTTAAGCAGGCAAAAAAAGACTTTCAAGAATTTAAACGTGAATTTTCTACAATGACATTTTACTTGCAAGAAAAAAGCATTTACATTAATGGTGAACGCGTTCCTCTAACCAGTCGTGAATACCATATTCTAGAGCTCTTGTCTAGCCAGCCTAAAAAAGTTTTTACACGTGAAAATATCTACGAAGGCGTATATAACGATGATTCGGATACTCTTTTTAGATCTATTTCAGAATATGTTTATCAAATTCGTCAAAAATTTTCTCTCTATGACATTAATCCTATAAAAACAGTTCGAGGAGTGGGATATCAGTGGCATGATTAAAGCAAAAAAGATTAAAACATTAAAACAACGCATTTTTCAAACCGTCATTGAAGTGATTGTCGGAATTGTCCTTGTTATCTGTTTTATTTTAACCTTAACAAGTGTCCTTGCCTATACTAAACAAATTAGTCTCAGCAATCAGCTAAATATTAGTCTTTCAGATAAGATCTCTAAAGATATGATTGTCAAAGAAATGACGAAAGTACCTTATGACTACGTTTTATATGACCAGACTGGGAAGGTCATTAAGCGAACAAATGTCACTGAGGATTTGATGTATTACCAAAAAGCTTTTAAAGAGAGAGAAAACTTAAACGAAAATGGGGTTACCTATTACCTTGCCCAAAATTCGCACTACGTTTTAGTTGTCCGACAATCTAGCATACCAGAGTTTTCAAATCATGCGCTTCGCTCAATTTCGTACAATACGCTGACTTACATCATCTTTATCATCGGCTTTTTGCTGGTTCTTATTTTTGCAATCACAAGACTGCTCAAAGAATTCACTTCAAATTTTTATGCTATCCAAAAATCAACTCAAAATATGGGAACTAAGTCTCACTCAGATTTCCTAGAGTATTCTAGAATTGCGGAATTTGATGACACCTTAACTGTTTTAGCACAAAAAAGTGATGAATTAGCTAAACTGATTGAAAGAGAAAGAAGTGAAAAGAAAGATTTATCTTTTCAAATTGCTGCCTTAGCTCACGATGTCAAAACTCCGTTAACGGTCATTAAGGGAAATATCGAACTGATTGAAATGACACCACTTAACGAACAACAAACGAGTTTTCTAACATCAATCAATAATAGCCTTTTAGTATTTGAAAACTATTTCAACGCAATGCTTAACTATAGTCGTCGATTAAGCGATAACGACCATAAAGAAAAGCTATTCTTAAAGCCTTTTTTAGCTGATTTATCGGTAAAAATTGAAGATATTCTAAAACCAAATGCAATTGATTTCAAGATGAGAAATACCTGTGCTACCAATTCTTTTTTAGCAAATAGCTTAAATCTTAAACGTGCACTGATTAATATCCTAGTAAACGCTACTCAACATGCCCCAAAAGGAAAAATTCGCCTTAGCATTTCAGAAGATGATAGTCATCTCATATTCTCCATTTGGAATGATGGTCAACCATTTTCAGATGAAGCTCTTAAAAATGCCGCAAAATTTTTCTTCACTGAACATAATAGTAGAAGCGAAAAACACTATGGTATTGGACTATCTTTTGCGAAAGGCATAGCTGAAAAACATCATGGAGGTTTAAGAATTTCAAATCCTAGTATGGGTGGAGCAGAAGTCATTCTTTCCATTAAAAAATAACCGTTCACGACGAAAAAACGACTGTTTACGACATGGTCGTTTTTTTTAATGATTAATCTGGTAAAATAGAGGATAGAAGTATTACTTTGGGGTAAATTAGATGCAACAATTGATAACAATAGTTAGTTATTTAAGTTTTTTAAGCATTTGTCTAACTATCACGCGATTAATGAAGTGGCCTAGAAAACTTAAATCTAATATTCAAAAGTCTCTAAGCATCATCGTCCTAGTGAAACTGATAGTTATTGTAATCTTTTAGCAAATCATAAAAAGGGAAATAAAAAAAGAGAAAAAATGAAAGCTACTTATAAGGGAAAAGTTGCAGATGTTTGGCAAGTCAGCAAAGATAATCGAAATAGTCCTGACTGGGTAAAAGAAGCTTTTGCAAAAAGATATTTTTGTTGGTTAGATAATCACCTTCGTGTTTTAATGGCTGGTTTAAAGCCATCGACAGTTAAAAGCCTTAAAACAGGAGCGATTGGAAGTCTAGGCGGAGGATTTGCTGGCTACGGTATGTATGAGTTAGCATACTTAGGCGATTATATCGACATTACCAATCGCCGTATTGTTGCTCAAAAAACATTTGAAAAGGAATATCAGATTATTGATTAAAAGAGTCAATTCGTTTATAAGAAATCACCCTAAAACGATAGCGAAATTATGGCTAAGATACTGTGTTTTTTATTTAATCATGAGTTACGTTATGCTTGGTCAAAGTCACAAATGGTTTTATGTTTTATATTACCTAACGCTTACTAGTATTCCAATACTAATTTCACTACAAAAGAAAAAATAATCCCCATGTTTCTGAAAACACAGGGTTCTTTTAATTAATTGCGATACTTAACAATCACTTCACAGCGTTCAACCAAGAGTGAAAAACGTTCATCATCTGATTTTTCCTGATAGATACCAGCTTTAGTCTCAAAGGCAAATTTTTCTGAAGCGAGCGTTTTTGAAGTTTCTTGATAAAGTTGCCATTTATCTTTATGACTTGAAAGTGCAATGAGAGCTTCGAGAACGAGAACTAAAGAAGCAATAACTACTGCCAACAATTTAAAGCAAGGAATTGGTAAAGTAGCTAAAATCGGGATTAAAGCTAAGGTAATGATTTGAATAACTTTAAACACGATAAACCAAGCACGATGAAAACGAGCTTTCTTATCATAGCTTTTAATTGCTTGCTCTAAACGCTCTGAAAGATACGTTTTACTTGTTAATCCTTTGTAATCGTCCATTTGAATCTCCTTGATTGAAAGCTTTTTCCTATGTGATTTTATTGTATCGCTCTACTAAGAGATAGTCAAGAATTGACTTTATGGTATAATAGAACGTGGTTTAAGATTTTAAAAATCTTAATAAAACAAGAATAAATACAGTATCAAACACAAGCAAATAAAGCTTACTATGAAAGGATAAATATCTTAATGGTTACTATTCAATGGTTCCCAGGTCACATGTCTAAAGCTCGTAGACAAGTGCAAGAAAATATTAAACACGTGGATTTCGTGACTATTTTAGTCGATTCGCGTTTGCCACTATCAAGTCAAAATCCGATGCTAACTAAAATCGTTGGTGATAAACCAAAACTTATGATTTTAAATAAAGCTGATTTGGCTGATAGCAATCGTACAAAAGAATGGCGTCGTTATTTTGAAAGCCAAGGAATTAAAACTCTTGCTGTCAACTCAAAAGAACAAGCTACTGTAAAATTAGTTACAGAAGCAGCTAAATCTTTAATGGCTGACAAATTGACTAAATTGCGTGAACGTGGTATTCAAAAAGAAACCCTTCGTACGATGATTATTGGTATTCCAAATGCAGGTAAATCAACTCTTATGAACCGTTTAGCTGGTAAGAAAATCGCCGTTGTCGGAAATAAACCAGGGGTTACTAAAGGGCAACAATGGCTTAAATCAAATAAAGATTTGGAAATTCTTGACACCCCAGGGATTCTTTGGCCAAAATTTGAAGACGAAGTGGTTGGTCTAAAACTTGCTCTTACCGGAGCCATCAAAGACCAACTCTTACCAATGGACGAAGTAACTATCTTTGGACTTAATTTCTTCAAAGAACATTATCCAGAACGTTTGATTGAACGTTATAAAGGCATTGACTTGGAAGAAGAGGCACCAGAAATTATCATAGCCATGACACAAAAACTTGGTTTCCGTGATGACTATGACCGTTTTTACGCTCTTTTTGTCAAAGATGTTCGTGAAGGTAAACTTGGACGCTATACATTAGACATTGTAGAAGAGGTTGAAAATGGCGACCGTTAAAGAAATCAAAGAAGCGCTAGCTGACATTGACAGTCTTGACGATACACGCTGGCAAGCCTACGAGGAAGATAGCCGAGCAGGCGTGCAAAAAGCTATCATCCAGCGTAAAAAGGCTATTCAAGCCAATATCGACGAAGACTTGCGCTTAGAACATATGCTGCGCTACGAAAAAGAGCTTTATCAAGCAGACTACCAAGCTATCGCAGGAATTGATGAAGTTGGCCGTGGCCCTCTTGCTGGACCAGTGGTGACTGCTTGCGTCATCCTTTCTAAGAATTGTAAAATCAAACATCTTAATGATTCTAAAAAAATCCCTAAAAAGCATCACGAGGAAATTTATGAAGAAGTCCTTGCGCGTGCTTTAGGAGTTGGTATTGGTGTAATTGATAATACTATCATCGATGATATCAACATTTATGAAGCGACAAAAGTTGGTATGCTCCAAGCAATTGACCAAATCAAGGGACAAGTGACTAAGCCTGATTATCTTTTGATTGATGCCATGCACTTAGACACTGACATCCCACAGCAATCACTCATCAAAGGAGATGCTAATTCTCTCTCAATTGCGGCAGCTTCTATCGTTGCTAAAGTCACTCGTGACCGCATGATGGCAGATTACGCCAAAGAGTATCCTGGCTATGCTTTTGAAAAAAATGTTGGTTATGGTACTAAAGATCATCTTGCAGGTCTCAAAGAACACGGTATTACACCAATTCACCGTAAAACATTTGAACCGATTAAATCCATGTTGAAGGAGAACTAAATGACAAGCGAAAAAGAAAAAATGCTAGCTGGTCAGCTATATGATGCGGGTGACAGTGATCTACTTGCCATGCGTTTACACGCCCGTAAACAAATCACTCTCTTTAATAATGAAGAAGACCGTCAGAAACGTAAAGAAATTATCAAATCATTATTTGGTTCTACAGGCGATAACTTACTAATGGAGCAGCGTTTTGTCTGCGATTACGGGTCAAATATCTACGTTGGTGAGAACTTTTTCGCTAATTATAACTGTACCATGTTAGATGTCTGCGAGATTCACATTGGAGACAACGCTATGATTGGTCCGAATTGTCAGTTTTTAACTCCTCTTCACCCACTAGATGCGAAAGAACGTATTTCTGGTTTGGAATATGGAGCACCAATCACTATTGGTGATAATGTATGGCTTGGTGGTGGGGTAACCATTCTACCAGGTATCACTTTAGGTAATAATGTCGTCGTTGGTGCTGGCGCTGTTGTAACTAAATCATTTGGAGATAATGTGGTTATCGCTGGAAATCCAGCTAAAATCATCAAAACATTAGATTAACTCAAAAAAATTCTCACAAAGTCCTATGGTTATAGGACTTTTTTCGAATAGAAAAGTAGTGAGGTGACTAATGAATAACTTTGAACTATTTAAATTAAAACAAGCAGGACTAACAAATCTCAACATTCTAGCCGTTTTAGAATATCAAAAGCAAGAAAAGAAATCTCTTTCCTTGCGAGATATGGCAGTTGTGTCCAAATGTAAGAATCCTATTTTATTTATGGAAAAATACAAAGATTTGGATAGTAAAACTTTGCGAAAAGTCTTTAATCAATACCCTAGTATTTCAATACTAGATGACGACTATCCGCTGGAATTAAAACACTCTTATAATCCGCCTGTTTTGCTTTTTTATCAAGGCAATATTGATTTGCTCAAACGTCCGAAAATAGCAGTAGTAGGAGCACGCACAGCCACACAGATAGGAACCAAGTCCGTTCAAAAAATCATTAAAGAACTTGGAAATCAATTCGTCATTATTAGTGGCTTAGCTAGGGGGATAGATACCAGTGCACATATTTCAGCACTAAAAAATGGCGGAGCGACAATAGCAGTTATTGGTTGTGGTCTTGACGTCTATTATCCCAAAGAAAATAAGCAGTTGCAGGAGTATCTTGGAAAAAATCACTTAATCTTGAGCGAATACACAGCATCAGAAGCGCCACTAAAATACCATTTTCCAAAACGCAATCGCATTATCGCAGGATTATCCCAAGGCGTCATAGTAGCAGAAGCTAAATTGCGATCTGGCAGCTTAATTACTTGTGAACGAGCCCTAGAAGAAGGACGAGACGTTTTTGCCATTCCAGGTAATATTTTAGACGGAAAATCTGACGGATGTCATCATTTAATCAAAGAAGGCGCAAAGTGCATCACATCAGGATTAGATGTCCTTTCAGAGTACCAATTGTAAACAAGTTTTTTCTATTGAATATAACTTTTTTATTGACAGTTTGGAAAAAGCGGGGTATCATGTTATAAGTTTATTACTGATAGGAAGTGAGCTTATGGCAACGACTACTACAAAAGCCCAAACAGCTGTTAAAAAGACAAGTAAAAAAACAACAAAGAAAAAAACAGCTGCCAAGAAAAACTTGGTTATTGTGGAATCACCAGCTAAAGCAAAAACCATTGAAAAATATCTAGGACGCAACTACAAAGTTGTCGCTTCAGTTGGTCATATCCGTGATTTGAAAAAATCAAGCATGTCTATTGATTTTGAAAATAACTATAAACCGCAGTATATCAATATCCGTGGTAAAGGTCCTCTAATTAACGATTTGAAAAAAGAGGCTAAAAAATCTAAAAAAGTTTATCTTGCAAGTGACCCGGACCGTGAGGGAGAAGCTATTTCATGGCATTTGGCACACATTTTGGGACTTGACGAAAATGATAAAAACCGTGTTGTTTTCAATGAAATCACTAAAGATGCTGTTAAAAATGCCTTCGTTGAACCACGTCAGATTGACATGGATTTGGTAGATGCACAACAAGCCCGTCGAGTTCTTGACCGTATTGTTGGTTATTCTATCTCACCATTGCTTTGGAAAAAAGTTAAAAAAGGTCTTTCTGCGGGTCGTGTTCAATCTGTCGCATTGAAACTCATTATCGACCGTGAAAATGAGATTAAAAACTTTAAACCTGAAGAATACTGGACGATTGATGGATTCTTCAAAAAAGGAACTAAGAAATTCCAAGCAGCCTTTTATGGCATTGATGGTAAAAAATTAAAACTCAACACTAACGAAGATGTGCAAGCAGTCCTTACCCGACTTACAAGTGATGAGTTTAACGTAGCAAAAGTTGAAAAGAAAGAGCGTCGTCGTAACGCACCACTTCCATATACAACATCATCTCTTCAACAAGATGCTGCTAACAAAATTAACTTCCGTACACGTAAGACTATGATGGTTGCTCAACAGTTATACGAAGGGATTAACCTTGGCAAGAGCGGTACTCAAGGTTTGATTACTTATATGCGTACTGACTCTACACGTATCAGTCCTGTTGCGCAAAATGATGCTGCAGGTTTCATTACAGAACGTTTCGGCGAAAATTATTCTAAACACGGTAGCCGTGTGAAAAATGCTTCAGGTGCTCAAGATGCCCACGAGGCTATTCGCCCATCAAACGTTAACCTAACACCAGAATCTATCGCAAAACACTTAGACAAAGACCAATTGAAACTCTACACATTGATTTGGAATCGATTTGTCGCAAGTCAAATGACAGCTGCGGTGTTTGATACCATGAAAGTTAACTTGGAGCAAAATGGCGTTCGCTTCATAGCTAACGGTAGTAAAGTCAAATTTGACGGTTACTTAGCTGTCTATAATGATTCTGATAAGAATAAAATGTTGCCTGACATGGTTGAAGGTGATGTTGTTAAGAAAGTTTCAACAAACCCTGAACAACACTTCACTCAACCACCAGCACGTTATTCTGAAGCCACATTAATCAAAACGCTTGAAGAAAACGGTGTTGGACGTCCATCAACTTATGCACCAACACTTGATGTTATCCAAAGACGTTACTACGTTCGCTTGGTTTCAAAACGCTTCGAACCAACTGAATTGGGTGAAATCGTCAATAACTTGATTGTTGAATTCTTCCCTGATATCGTTGATGTCAAATTTACCGCTGACATGGAAGGTAAACTTGATGAAGTCGAAGAAGGAAAAGAACAATGGCAAAAAGTCATTGATGCTTTCTACAAACCATTTGAAAAAGAACTAGCAAAAGCAGAAACTGAAATTGAAAAAATTCAAATCAAAGATGAGCCTGCTGGTTTTGACTGTGACGTTTGTGGACACCCAATGGTAATCAAATTAGGACGCTATGGTAAATTCTACGCATGTAGTAATTTCCCAGAATGTCACAACACCAAAGCCATCACAAAAGAAATTGGCGTGACTTGTCCAATTTGTGGCGAAGGTCAAGTGATTGAACGTAAGACAAAACGTAATCGTCTTTTCTATGGCTGTGACCGATATCCTGAGTGTGAATTCACTTCATGGGACAAACCAGTCGGACGTTCTTGTCCAAAATGTGGTCAATTCCTCGTTGAGAAGAAAATTCGTGGCGGTGGTAAACAAGTCGTCTGCAGCAATGAAGAATGCGACTACGAAGAAGCAAAAGTTAAATAAATCCTTCAAACCTTGCAAATTTTCTTTGCGAGGTTTTTTTAGGTCAATTTTTATTGTCATTATAATAGACTTTTTAAATAATTTCCGTTATAACAGACTTTTTTGAATAAGTCTGTTATAATAGACCTATAAGAGAGGTGACCTATGAATTATTTTGCATTAATTGGCGACATTATTGGTTCAAAAAAAATCGATAATCGCTACCAAGTTCAAAAATCACTGGAATCTTGCTTAGCTGATTTGAACAATGAATTTCCAGCAGTTTTGGCATCCAAATTATCCATTACATTAGGAGATGAATTTCAAGGATTACTGAGTCTTGATGCTCCTTTATTTCAAATCATTGACCGTATCAATCTGGCCATGAAGCCTTACCAGGTGCGTTTTGGGATTGGAATGGGAAAAATTCTAACAGACATCAATCCCGAACAAAGTATTGGCGCTGATGGTCCAGCATACTGGCATGCCAGAAAAGCCATTAACTATATTCATCAAAAAAATGACTACGGTAATACACAAATTGCGGTTTCTTTTGATGATGAGAATCAAGTCAATATCGTTAATACCTTGATTGCAAGCAGCGAAGCTATTAAATCAGACTGGCGAGCAAGTCAAGAAATCATCTTAAAAGAGTTATTAGCACTTGGAATTTACAATGAGCAGTTCGATCAACAAATGCTTGCTAAACGCTTAGCATTAACGACCAGCGCCTTATCAAAACGTCTTAAAAGCAGCAATATTAAAGTATATCTTCGTGCACGAAAAACAGCTTTAAATTGTCTTAAACACTATGGAGAGGAGTTAGCTTAATGCCTATCACTGGACTTTCACAATATTTGACACAGCATCCTGTTTTGACCTTGTTGTTAATCTGTCATTTTTTATCTGATTTCCAACTGTAAAGTCAAAAGGTGGCTGACCGTAAAAATACTGATAAAAAGTACCTTTTGCTTCATCTTCTAGGAGTAGCTTTTCCTCTGATTTTACTAACTTGCTTTTTACCAAGTCTATGGTTGACGAGTCTGCTTATCTTACTTAGCCATGCTATCATTGATTTTGGAAAATCGAGTGTCGCTAACTGCCTTCATCTCAGCACTATGTGGACATTTTTAGCAGATCAGATGCTTCACTTAGTGATTATCGTTTTATTGACAGGGAGTATTTTTTGTCCTTATCTGACTGTCAATGCTGTAACTGCACAAGTTTTAAATCTGATTTTATTTCTTGTTCTCATCACTAAGCCAACAAATGTTGTTTTCAAGATTTTCTTTCAAAAATATCAGCCACAAGACAATCAAAAATTGGATACCATTCCAGGTGCAGGAGCAACCATCGGACTTTTAGAACGTGTTATCATGAGTATTTGCATCATCTTTAATCAATTTGCCTCAATCGGGCTGGTCTTTACAGCGAAATCGATTGCTCGCTACAATAAAATATCTGAAAGTCCTACTTTTGCAGAATACTACTTAATTGGATCACTTTTCAGCATATCTAGTGTTTTACTAGCTGCTTGGATTTGCCTTTTCTAACGATAAAAAAAGAAATTCGTTAAATTATTTACATAATTTTAGTTATGTCTATTGATTTAATATTTTATTTGTATTTCACTGATTTTATGTTATGATAGTCTGGTATCAAAAATAGAAAGATTCAGATATGGGCAAACTCCCACATCTGGAAAATGAGTTTTAAGCTTCTCTAAGCTCATTTTTGGAGGTATTAGTATATTGTCTCAATCATCATACATTAACGTTATTGGAGCTGGTTTAGCTGGCTCTGAAGCTGCTTATCAGATTGCTAAGCGCGGTATTCCAGTTAAACTTTATGAAATGCGTGGGGTTAAACCAACACCTCAGCATAAAACAGATAAATTCGCTGAACTTGTCTGCTCAAATTCGCTTCGTGGCGACAGTTTAACAAACGCTGTTGGTCTTTTGAAAGAAGAAATGCGTCGTTTGGATTCTGTTATCATGAAAGCCGCTGAAAGCACGCGCGTCCCTGCTGGTGGCGCTCTTGCGGTTGATCGCGATGGTTTCTCACAAATGGTAACTGACGAAGTCACAAACCACCCACTTATCGAAGTCATTCGCGAAGAAATCACTGAAATCCCAGACGATGCCATTACAGTTATCGCTAGTGGACCACTTACTTCAGATGCTTTAGCTGCAAAAATCCACGAATTAAACGGTGGTGACGGTTTCTATTTCTACGATGCAGCAGCACCGATTGTTGATAAAAGTTCTATCGACATGGACAAAATCTACCTAAAATCACGTTACGATAAAGGGGAAGCAGCTTATCTAAACTGTCCAATGACAAAAGAAGAATTCATGGCTTTCCATGAAGCACTTGTCAATGCTGAAGAAGCACCACTAAATTCATTTGAAAAAGAAAAATACTTCGAAGGTTGTATGCCAATCGAAGTCATGGCAAAACGAGGCATTAAAACATTGCTCTATGGTCCTATGAAACCTGTCGGACTAGAATACCCAGAAGATTACAAAGGATCACGTGATGGCGAGTTTAAAACACCTTATGCCGTTGTTCAATTGCGTCAAGACAATGCAGCTGGTAGCTTATTTAACATCGTTGGTTTCCAAACACACCTTAAATGGGGAGAACAAAAACGTGTGTTCCGTATGATTCCAGGCCTCGAAAATGCTGAATTTGTCCGCTACGGCGTTATGCACCGTAACTCATACATGGATTCACCAAACCTTTTGACAGAAACATTTGCTACACGTCAAAATCCAAATCTTTTCTTCGCTGGTCAAATGACTGGTGTTGAAGGTTATGTTGAATCTGCTGCATCAGGTCTTGTAGCTGGTATCAATGCTGTGCGTCGTTTCAAAGGCGAAGAACCTGTTATCTTCCCACAAACAACAGCTATTGGAGCTTTACCACACTACATCACTCACGCTGAAAGCAAACATTTCCAACCAATGAACGTTAACTTTGGTATCGTTAAAGAACTCGAAGGACCACGTATCCGTGATAAAAAAGAACGTTACGAAAAAGTTGCTGAACGTGCTTTGAAAGACTTAGAAGAATACCTTAACGTTTAAACCTACTAATCAAAGAAGAGGTGACATCATGTTTCCAATTCAATTAGGATTAAAAGCTAGCTCTGCTCCAGAGCAAGTAGCTAGTCGTCTAAAATATCATCCAGATGTTTTTGAATTTTTTACAAGCGAAGTTGATTATACAGCTGATAGTTTAGAAAAACTTGAAGAAGCCATTCAAAAAGTCAAATCAAGTAGTGTAAAGACTATTGTTCTTCATCACCCTATGAAGTACCAAGGAAAGCGTTTGGAATTAGTAGCTCATCCAAAAAATAATGCTGAATTGGTTAACTTTATCGATTTTTCAACACAAAAATTACTTGATTTAGCAAAAAAATACGACTGTAAAGTGCTGGTTCACGGCTCTTACGAGTTAGAAGAAGCTGAACTATTAGAACCTTTTGCTTCAATCGAGGATGCTCGTCAGTATCTTTTCTCTCGCATGGATCACTTTTGTCATATTGGCAAAGACTATATCATGTTTGAAAATGGTATTTCAAAACTCTATTCATATGGAAATCCTGATTTTGATCACTTGCTTGCTGAAAAAGGTTATCCTCTAGCTTACGATATTTCACATGCTTTTATTTATCTTCACGGTGATAACGAGGCCCTTCAACAGTCTCTAAAGACTTTGAAGGATCATATCGTTCATTACCATTTAGTGGATTCTCTGGGAGAAACCCATGATAGCCTGACACTTGGTCACGGAAAAATTGATTGGGCGAAAGCTTTGCCACTCTTTAATGAGACAGCAAGTAGCATCTACGAAATTAACTTAAAAGACCTAACTAATCCAGTTGAACAGCTCGAAAGTCATGCTTACCTAAAACAGATTGCACAAAACTTGTAAGATAATATAAAACACAGAAGCAGTAGCTTCTGTGTTTTTCTTACATTTTTGTAAGGTTTCATCCCCAAAACTGTAAGAAAGAAAGAGCTGATTTCCGATAAACTAAAGATATCAATAAGAAAGGAGTAGCAGTATATGAAAGAAGAAATTAAACACTATCTTAGCCTATGGATTCATTTTTTCATTTGGATTGTATTGCTATTTCTGGGATCTATTGTTTATATCATCTCATATGCCTTTCGTATAACAAAGTAAAAGGAGGTGCTTAAAATGGTTGAATTATATAGTCTGATAAGCATTCTATTTATCATCATAGTAGGAGTAGCAAGCTTAGCTTTTTGGTACTGGAGCGGTAGAAGACCGCTAAAAAAGCGCTAAAAAATTTTCAAAAGCAAAAAATTAACTAAGCATTTCTGAGCTTGAAAGAGTATAATGAAAAAAAGGAGAAATTATGTTACTGGAAATCAATCACCTCGAGAAAGTTTTTCGCACGCGCTTTTCAAAAGAAGTGACGCGCGCACTGCAAGACGTTGATTTTAAGGTTGATGAAAATGAGTTCATCGCCATTATGGGAGAATCAGGATCAGGTAAAACAACCTTGCTAAATATCTTAGCAACACTAGAAAAGCCAACTAATGGATCAGTTATTTTAAACGGGGAAGAAATCACTAAAATCAAAGAAAGTAAACTTGCTGAATTCCGTTTGAAAAATCTCGGCTTTGTCTTTCAAGATTTTAACTTATTGGACACCCTATCAGTCAAGGATAATATTTTCTTGCCACTAGTACTTGGGCGCCTTCCTTATCAAGAAATGGAAAAACGTATTACAAGGCTAGCGCCAAAATTACACATTGAAGAGTTGCTAGAAAAACGTCCATTTGAACTTTCTGGTGGTCAAAAACAACGTGTTGCGATTGCTCGTAGTTTGATAACAAATCCGCAATTGCTTTTAGCTGATGAACCAACAGCAGCACTAGATTATCGCAATTCTGAAGATATCTTAAATCTTTTCGAAGACATTAACAGCTATGGTCAAACACTTCTTATGGTAACTCACTCAGCAAATGCAGCAAGTCATGCCAAACGCGTGCTCTTTATCAAAGATGGGCGTATTTTCCACCAAATTTACCGTGGCAATAAAACCAATCAAGAATTCAGTAAAGACATTTCACTTGCGATGACAGCCCTTCTAGGAGGTGAGTAAGATGTTCTATGCTAAATTAGCTTGGTCAAATTTGAAAAAGTCACTTGATATTTTTGGACCATTTTTACTTGCCAGTGTGGTACTTTTCGTCCTTGACTGTTCAACGTTATTGCTTATTTATAGTCCAGTATCAATGGAGATGCAGTACAGTAATACTGTTTTAGGACTTGCAATCGTTGTTCTGATGATTTTTACCGTCATCATGGAAATCTATAGTTATAATTTCTTGCTCAAGCAAAGAAGTAGAGAGTTTGGTCTTTACAATATCCTTGGGATGAACCGAAGTCAAGTTGGTCTGGTATCATCTATCGAATTAGCAATTATTTTTATAGGTGTTATCTTACTTGGTAGTGTGCTTTCCGCAGTCTTTTCACAAGTTTTTTACCTTATCTTTGTGAATCTTTTGCACTATAATAAATTCATTATTGGATTATCGCCGCTAGCATTTATTTTGGCATCAGTAGCCTTCGCCGCTATCTTTGCTTTGCTAGAAGTCATTAATATTGTTATCATTTATCGTTCATCACCTCTTGCTTTGTTTAAACGCCAAGAGAAAGGTGAAAAAGAACCTCGTGGTAATATTCTTTTTGCCCTACTAAGTCTTATCAGTCTTGGCTCAGGTTATTATCTATCTATTTCCTCTCAAACAGTTACTGCACTAGTTGTTGTCTATCGTTTCTTTATCGCAGTTGTTTTGGTAATTATTGGTACTTACCTCTTTTACGTTAGCTTTATGACTTGGTATCTTAAACGACGTCGTAAAAATAAAAACTATTTTTACAAACCAAAACACTTTGTGACAACATCGCAGATGATTTTCAGAATGAAAGAAAATGCTATCGGGCTTGCTAACATCACTTTGCTAGCTACAATGTCTTTTGTAACCATTGCCACAACATCAAGTTTGTATTTTAGTAGTCAGAAACAAGCAAATGAAATGTTTCCAAAAAATACAAAAATTACATTTGCTGATTATGGCTATACTGATCCAAATGCCAAAGTAGTCTCAGAAGGGGAGCTTAAGGAAAAATTCCAAGAGCAAGTTACAGACAAACTCAACAAGCCTGACGATGAATACATCATTTATCAAACTGTATCATCAATGTTTTCCATTCCAACTGGTAAATCACTGACATTGACCGATGATTTAGTCAAACATCCAGAAATTAATAAATTTGGCTCTATCTATCTTACAACACAAGATGTTATCAAATCTTTTGATAATGATATGCCTGACTTAGAAGATAATCAAGTTGCCTTTTACAAACAAAAAGGTGATAGCCAACTTGAAACATTGACTTTGTTTGATAGAAAATTTGAAAACGTAAAAAACTTTAAGAACATTAACTTCCCTGAAATTAAAAATAGTTATAATCCTGGAGTTATTATCTTCAGTAATGATTCAGTCATGCAAGAAGTTATAAATCTTTTCAAAGAACATGAGTTGATGGCTCAACATTCTTATTCAGCCTTTGTTAACCTCTCACCAAACGAAGTCTCAACAATTAATAAATCAATTGATTCTGCTTCAAAAGATGACTCTATTCAGGGAGATGTTGAGACGAGAAAAGGATACATGGATACCCTATATACCGTTACAGGTGGTTTCCTCTTCACTGGATTCTTGCTTGGGCTTAGTTTCTTGCTTGGTGCAGCCTTGATTATTTACTACAAGCAACGTACCGAAGGAATTGAAGATAAAAAATCTTATAAGATTCTCCAAGAAGTCGGCATGAGTAAAGAAGCTGTCAAACAGGCTATTAACTCACAAACATTGCTAATGTTCTTTATGCCACTCGGCTTTGCTATTGTCCACTTTATTGTCGCCTTAACTATGTTAAAACAAATGCTTTTACTCTTTGGAGTAGAAGGATCAGGTACACTGATTATCAGTGGTATTACAATATTTTGTATCATTATCATTTACTTCTTTATCTACAAATTAACTAGTCGAACTTACTACAAGATTATCGAACGTTAATAAAAAACTACTTTCTTTAACAAGACAAAACTACATACAATTATTTTGATAAGAAACTCAGCTGAAAATGGTCGTAAAGACCATTTTTTGCTAAAATGAAACTATGAAACAAGGAAAAATTTATATCGTAGAAGATGACAATACCATTGTATCCTTATTAAAACAGCATTTAAGCAAAGTTTATGATGTCTATAGTGTTAATAATTTTCGTGCGATTAAGCAAGAAATCGAAGAAATCACCCCGGATTTGATTCTAATGGATATCACTTTGCCCTATTTTAATGGTTTCTATTGGACGACTGAGATTCGTAAAACCATGACCTTGCCAATCATATTTATTTCATCCAGTGATGATGAAATGGATACCGTCATGGCATTGAATATGGGAGGAGATGATTTCATTTCTAAACCCTTCTCATTAGCCATCTTAGATGCTAAGATATCAGCTTTTTTGCGCAGAGCTTATCAATTCACTTCTGACAGTTATCAACTCGATGAATTTTCGTTATCCCGTGAAGGAATTCTATCAAATGGGAGTAAGCAAATTAATCTTTCTCCGACTGAAAACAAAATCCTTAGCATTTTATTTGAACACCAAAATCAAGTGGTGCCAAAGGAAGAGCTGCTAGAGAAATTGTGGGAAAATGAAAGTTTTATTGACCAAAACACCTTAAGTGTCAACATGACTCGTTTGCGCAAAAAAGTACAACCATTAGGATTTGATCGCATTCATACTGTGAGAGGAGTCGGCTATCTTCTAAAATGATACGACAATTTTTTAAAGAATTTGGTATTTGGTACCTTACCTATGCCATATTGACCATTTCATTTTTACTGACCTTTATGTTATTCCACTTGCCCGTAACTTACTTCAGAATAAGCTTTAGCATTAGTATCACAATACTAATTTTCATTAGCATTTGGCAGTACTTCAAATTTAAAAAGAAACAGATAATTTTACAACAATTTATTTATGTAAAAGAATTAGATGACTTCAATCTACCATCAGAAAAAGCTTTTAAAGCTATTATTTGTAAACAAAAAGAAGCGCATGCCAGCGATGTTCTAGCTATTCAGACACAGATGGAAGATACTCAGAATCTCATCAAAATGTGGTCTCACCAAATGAAAGTTCCTCTATCAGCTTTATCATTGATGGCACAGACTAATCAACTTGAATCAAAAGAAGTCGAACAACAACTAAATCGTCTTCAAAACTATTTAGACACCCTATTAAATTATTTAAAATTCAGTCAAAATAAAGATGATTTTCGTTTTGAAAGACTGTCCGTCAAGGAGATTACAATCTCAATTATCAAAAAATACCGCATTCCTTGTTTGTTAAAACACCTCTCTGTTGAGGTGACAGGTGATTGGGAACTCAAGTCTGATAAAAAATGGGTGACCTTCGCACTGACACAAATAATTGATAATGCCATTAAGTATTCGAAAGATAACGGCAAAATCATCATCCGCATTTCTCAAGCTAGTATTGAAATATCAGATGATGGTAGTGGAATACTAGAAGAAGATTTGCCACGGATTTTTGAAGAAGGCTTTACTGGTTTTAACGGGCACGAACACCAAAAAGCTACAGGATTGGGACTTTACATGACAAAACAAGTTCTAGATAGCCTTAGTCTCGATATCAATATTCAAAGCCAAATTGATCAAGGAACGCACGTGTTAATCACTCCGAAAAAACGTTAAGCAAGAAGATTTTGTCTTGCTTTTTTCTGATTATTTTTTATAGTGTTGTTAGTTTATAAACTAACAGAAAGGAACTTATGTTTTCTGGAGAAAAATTAAAAAAGATACGACAAGAAAAAGGTTATTCGCAAGCTGATTTAGCGAAGTTATTACAGTTATCAAGAGCTTCGTATTTTAATTGGGAGAACGGAAAAACAAAACCCAACCAAAAAATTTAAAGCAACTAAGTCAGATTTTTAAAGTTGATCCAACGTATTTTCTTTCTGAACATGATATCGTTAATATCTTCTTAAAACTTAATCCTGACAACCAAGTTAAACTAGAAAATTACGCTGAAGAACTACTCAAAGAACAAGAAATCATCAAACCTTTACCAAAACTTTATGCCTATAAGGTCTTCGAAAAATTATCTGCAGGTACTGGTTATTCTTATTTTGGGGATGGCAATTATGATACCGTCTTTTACGATGAGCAACTAGATTATGACTTTGCCTCTTGGGTATTTGGTGATTCAATGGAACCAACTTATCTTAATGGAGAAGTCGTTCTCATCAAACAAACAGGATTTGATTACGATGGTGCCATTTATGCGGTTGATTGGGATGGGCAAACCTATATCAAAAAAGTTTACCGTGAAGAAGAGGGTTTGCGTTTGGTTTCTCTTAATAATCATTACGCTGATAAATTCGTTCCATACGATGAAAATCCACATATTATTGGAAAAATCATTGGAAACTTTAAACCTTTAGAAGTTTAATCTTAGAAACATAATATTATTTATGTAAAATAAAGATTTTACTATCTTTGAAATTAAAGCTTATATATAAAAATCTGGACTCATTACAGTACAGCCCAGATTACTTTTTACAATTTATCAAGGGCATTCTTTTGTTCATCGTTAACGATGTGGGTATATAAGTCAGTTACCTGGGTGCTAGCATGTCCCAATTGGTGGCTGACCAAAACTTGAGATTTAGTAGCGCTATACAATCGCGTTGCTAGAGTGTGACGGAGCTTGTGGGGTGTTACACGTACTTTGAAATCCTGTGAGTATTTGGCTACTAATTTTTCGATACTTGATGCATCGATACGATTTGGAACACCACGGTATTCCGTTAAAAATAAAGCCTGATCTTGTTTTTCTGCTTTATAGCGTGGCGCTCGAATTTTTAAATACTCCTCAAGGTAAGGTTTGGCAAAAGCAGCAATATTCACAGAATCGCGTTTACCCCCCTTACGAGTGACTTCGATAACCATCATATTCAGATGTAAATCCTTCAAATCAAGATTAACAGCCTCAGAAAGACGAACACCAGAGGCAAGAAGAAGGGCGATAATTGCCAAATCTCGCTCTTTGTTCTTCTGGAAGGAGGAGAGGGCACGGTGAGAGAGCTTATTTTGGTACTCTTTATCGATATACTCGATAAAGGCCATTGTTTCATCACCTAAGAAGAGCTTTCCTTTAATATTTTCAGCGCGAGCTGCCAGGGTTTCTTTCTTTTTCTTCGTTGATATCTTTTTCATGACATTTCGATAGAAGTAGGGGTCACCATTTTCATCCTCGACCTCTTCTGTCAGGTACTTAAATAAGCTCGAAAGTGCTGATAAGGTACGATTGATAGTGGTTTGTGAAACTCCTTGATTGGTTGAATAGGTATTTAACGAAGGACGTTCACGAAGATAAAGAACGAAGGATTCCATATCTTTTTTGGATAAATGCTCCAAAGTGCTTAAATCAATGTCAGCAATCTGATTGACATTTGAAATACCAGATTCAAGAATCCATTCGAAAAATCGTCTATATTCTTTGAGGTATTCGTACAAGGTTGTAAAACTGTAGGGTACAGAAAGTTTTGATTGGTAATAGTCTAGGACATACCAAGGCATGGTTGTTTTAAGTTCATCAATTTTTTCGAGTAATTTTTCACGTTTCATCTATAACTCTCCCTAAATGTCTTTATAATAGTAGTTTATCATAGACAGATTTGTTTTTCAAGAAAATTACAGTTTTTCGGAAAGATGTAATGAGAAATTTTAGAAATAAGTACTTTATATTAATTTTTTATATTTGTCTCAAACACTTGATTTTATGCTTTTTTTCACTAATTAGATTTTTTAGGACTACTTGTTCTTCAATTCCCTTATTTAAAAAATCTTTTTTTTTCGAAAAATTTTTCTTTTTTATCTTTTTTAAGTGATAAATAAATTACACAGGAAAATCTCAATCTGAATTTTGATATTCATCATTTTTTACATAAATCCTTATTTTATCTACTTTTAGGTTATTTTCAATAAATTTTCATTATTATTTACTAATAAACAGACTTTTTGATTACTTTTTAGGAAAACTGTCATATTACTGTCTAAAACATCTTCTATTTTTATCCCTTTTCTGTTTTTTAGACATTGTAAACGGATACAAATATACAAACTCCATATTTTCAAATGCGGAGTTCTTTTTTATTAGACAAATTCGATGATTTTGCCTTTACAATTCTTGATTAACTCGTAATCATGAGTAACTATAATTATTATTTTTTCGTTTGGTACCATTTGCTGTAAAATATCAATCATGTTAATCATTTGTCCTCGACACAAGCCACTTTTAGGTTCATCTAAGATAATGATTGGTTTATCAGATACTTTAGCCATGGACAAAAGCAAACGCTGTTTTTTCACCACCTGATAAAGTAAAAATATCACGGTCAAGCAAACTTTTTCCATCATAAGTCATATCACCAGATAACTTAGCTGTTTGAAAATAAAGAATCACTCCATTAATAACCTTTAAAAGACTACTTTTCCCGCAACCTGAACTGCCCTGTTAAAACAGAAACTTCTCCTGGTTTAAAACTAAGATTGATATCTTCTAAAATGGAATTATCATAAGTAAGTGAAAAAGTTTGAATTTTAGCATCATTTAACTCCAAATCATCAAAACTAGGATAACCAACATAAACAGCATCCAAAAATAGTCAAGTAAACTCAAACGAGGTCTTGAAATACTAGACCTTGCTTGACTAACAGCTATTCCTCTGGTCATCGCTGAAATAGACATGTCATCTGCTGTTCGGGACAAACACATCAAGAGCGGAACAAACCGTTATTCTATCATGCGTAAAGGATGATAAAAAAATGATTGGTCACTAAACCTTGTAAATACATAGCTTCTTTGATCTGCTGATAATCTTCTTTTAGCGTATAAAAATTCGAAACATGACTGACAAAGGTATGATTAAACTATCGAGAAATTTCATTTTCTTTAAAGATGCTACTAAATCACTCATAGCTCAAAACTGCCTTTAAAACCAAATACCATATCGACAATAACCGAATATATCCAACAACGTCGTATGGCACTAGCAGAGCAGCTCTTAATGACAACTCAACTTGAAATCAAAGAGGTGGCTATCGCCGTTGGCTACACTTCACATAGCCGATTTTCAAGCTTATTTTAAAAGTATGTTGGCGTTTACCCACACGATATTAAAAAACAACCTAAAAATAAAGAAAAAGGCCCATGTCACAACTACCTCAATAAACTCTGTGACGTAAAGAAAGCCACCGAAAATGGCTCTATAATTTCTGTAGTGGGTAATTCCACTTTGGAGATTAGTAGAAAATTTATTAATCCTTAACCCAAGTTTCTCCTGATTGTAAATAAATTCTACTCATTATTTTAATTTGAAAATTGTCAGGAAATTTCCAAGAGTTATATTGATAGAAATATTACATAATATTATAATTGATTATGATTTATTTTGAAAGGGTATGTATTTATTGTGGAACATTCTGAATTAATTGTTATGCTGACACATAACGACCTAACGGTCTTAAATGCTGCAGAGATTTTTGATCAATGTAAAAACTCAAAAGCTCAATATTGGGGGGTTAAAGAGGAGCCACTTCCCTTAGAGGAAATGAAAAAGCTATTTAGCTACATGAAAGCTTGTGGTAAAACTACGTTTTTAGAGGTTGTCGCCTACAGTGAGGAGGAAGGCTTAGAGGGTGCAAAATTAGCGCATGAATGTTGCTGTGATATTTTGATGGGTACTATTTTCAGCGACAAAATAAACAAATTTTGCCAGGAAAATAAGATGAAGTATATGCCATTTTTAGGTAATATTACAGGACGTCCATCTGTTTTGGAAGGTTCAATCGATAGTTTCATTGATGAAGCAAATCAGTATTTGGCTAAGGACGTATTTGGATTTGATTTATTGGGTTATCGCTATACTGGTGATGCAGAATTGCTAAACAAGACTGTTGTAGAATCAGTTGATGCACCAGTTTGTTTGGCTGGTAGCGTCGATAGTTTTGAAAAATTGGACCATATCAAAGAGATTAAACCCTGGGCTTTTACAATCGGGAGTGCCTTCTTTGAGAAGAAATTTGGCGATGATTTTGCTGAGCAAATTGATATCGTCTGTGACTATATGGCCAACTGATGCCAACTGATTATGTTTTGTTACTGCCGTAAAATGCCTTGAGTTCCCCAAGTTTTAAAAGACAAAAAGAAGACCTAATACCTTGGATTTTAGGTATTAGGTCTTCTTTTGAATTATGATCGAATCATTTCTGCAGGGATAAGTTTTGGATCAAACATAATTTGTGATTTATTATCCCAAATTAATTCTTTAGCAGTTACTTCTTCAGATTTTTTATCGATAGTTTGACGATAAATTTGTGAGCGACGATAATATTTATCATTTTTGCGAATAACATGATGATCTTCTTCTAACAGTTCGTAACGGTTATCAAACGGTTTCTCGCTACGTAATTCTGCTTCTAGTGTCTCACCTTGGACAGACATACAGATCTGAATTGTTTGGTCAGTTGAGTTTTTGAATCGGTAATCAACATAATTATAAGCAACTGATGTCCCATTAGCAAATGGGACACGATGATCAAAGTCTGCAGCTAAGGCATCTGAGTGTGTATTTAGTTCTGTAATTTCAAGAGGGCTATGTAAAATCAGTAAATTGAGCGTATTTGCTAAGTTACAAAGTCCCCCACCTGTTTCAGCTTCTACACTATCGCCAATGATGACACGACCATCCATATAGCCTTTTTTCTCATTGATCTTGCCGACAAGATGCCAAAAAGAGAACTCCTCTCCAGGTTCCATAATAATTTTATCCATGGTTCGTGAAGCAATATCGATATTATGGGCTTTATTATATTGTAGTTCTGGGTCAATACCAGGTCCTTTTTTGATAAGATTGGATTGGTGAACTGAGACAACATTGGGGAGTAATTGATCAGATTTTGTTGTGGCAAAAACTTTCTTTTCCCTAGCATTCTTGAGGTGGCGTTTGAAGATTTCCTTATATACCGAAATTTTATACGTCGTTGGGCTTATTTCACTAAACAATAAATCTTTATTCCAAAATACCATATTTTTAATGCTCCCTTACCTTGGTGATAGTGCCTAAGCGATTATAGTAACGCTTGCTCTTAACATATACTTTAAGAAAAAGCGATTCTAGCTTGCGCTTTTTTCCGATATTGATTTCGTGAGGGTGTCGCAAAAATTTCACTAGGATGCTTGCTATACCAACACGATTAGCTCCTAAGACATCCGTAAAAATTTGATCACCGATAAAGATAATGCATTCCTTAGGCAAGCTAAGTTGTTTAATTGCGCTTAGGTACTGGTCAGGTCTGGGCTTGTCTGCCAGTCCGATAAATCCAGTATCATTGATATTGGTCAAAAATGCTTCAATCCGCTCTGGACTATTATTTGATAAGATGAAGGTCTTAAAGCCAATAGTCTGGAGTGTTTTGAATAGGTTTTCTACCTCTGGTGTTGCTTCTTCACCATGTTGAACGAGTGTTTGATCAATATCGAAGATGATTGCCCTAAAGCCTTTATCGTATAATTTCTGATAATCGATCACAAAGACATCTTCAACATAATTGTAAGGAAATAATGCTTTCAGCATTTGGATAAATTCTTTCTAAATAGGAATATTACTCTAATAGTCTATCAGATAATATTAGAATTGTCTATATTATTTAGATGCCGTTTAAAGTAAAGAAAAGGATGTTTACCATCCATTTGTTATGCTTAGGATTCCGTTTTCTCGATTTTTAGATAAACCGATTCAGAAAGAATAGCCACTATTATTGGGAGCTTGTATAAATATGAAAAACGAGGTTGGAATACCTTTAAAGACCGACCTCATTTTGAATATTAAAAGATTAATAAAGCGTAGGTTACCAAGACACTGATCATGCTAAATAAGGATCCGATGAGGTAATATTCTGCAAAGCCTTGATTTTTGGAAATCATATCGTAACGGGCAATGGATTTTGCGGTAAAAACGAGAGCTATAGCCGCATACTGCCCGAGAATGAGAAAGATTCCGATAATGGCTAGGTAATGACAGAATTGATCGACCGTAAAGAGGTAAGCTGGCCACCTACCGTTTGTAAATTTGGGGGCTAAGAAAAATTTAGCATAGTCGATTAGCATATGAAGTTCTTACTTCTTCCCGCGTTTTTTCTTAGCTTTTTTCATTTTGTTTGCCATGCGTTTCATTGATTGTTTCATAGCAAATTCACCAATTTTACCTTTGAATCCGCCACCCATCATTTGGCTAAGATCCATGTCTCCACCAAGCGCTGATAGGTCTGGCATACCATTTCCACCCATCATGCCTTCAAGCGATGACATATCCATACCATTTGGCATGTTTTTAGGAAGGTTATTTGGATTGATTCCCATTTTTTTCATCATTTTTTCCATGTCACCAGACATAACACCTTGCATCATTTGTTTTGCTTGGTTGAAATCTTTGATGAATTTGTTGACATCAACAAAGCTGTTACCTGAACCAGCTGCAATACGACGACGACGGCTAGGTGTTAGCAAATCAGGATTTTCACGTTCTTCAGGTGTCATTGATGACACGATAGCACGTTTACGAGCGACAGCTTTTTCATCGACTTTAAAGTTTTTAAGTGCAGGGTTATTAGCCATACCAGGAACCATCTTAAGAAGATCTTCCATTGGTCCCATATTTTGCACTTGGTCAAGTTGCTCGATGAAATCGTTAAAGTCAAAGGTGTTCTCACGCATTTTTTCAGCGAGTTCCATTGAACGTTTTTCATCGTATTCTTGACTTGCTTTTTCAATCAATGTGAGCAAATCACCCATGCCGAGGATACGGCTTGACATACGGTCTGGGTGGAATGTTTCGATATCAGTGATTTTTTCACCAGTACCAGTGAATTTGATTGGTTTACCAGTGATTTCGCGGATAGAAAGTGCCGCACCACCACGTGTATCACCATCAATCTTAGTCAAGACAACCCCTGTGATATCCAACTGTTTGTTGAATTCGTCAGCGACATTAGCAGCTTCTTGACCAATCATGCTATCAACAACCAAAAGAATTTCATTTGGTTTAGCAAGAGCTTTAACATCACGAAGTTCTTGCATCAAAGCTTCATCGATTTGCAGACGACCAGCTGTATCGATGATAACGTAGTCGTTGTGGTTTTCTTTGGCTTGTGCAAGACCGTTTGTTACGATTTCAACGGCTGAGTGGTCAGTTCCCATATCAAAGACTGGAACATTAATTTGGCTACCAAGAGTCTTCAATTGGTCGATGGCTGCTGGACGATAGATATCAGCCGCAATCATCATTGGACGTGCATTTTCTTCTTTAATCAGCTTGTTAGCCAATTTACCAGCAAATGTCGTTTTACCAGCACCTTGAAGACCGACCATCATAATGATTGTAGGAATTTTAGGTGATTTTTCAAGCTCAGCTGTTTCAGAACCAAGGATTTCTGTTAATTCTTCGTTAACGATTTTAACGATTTGTTGTGTTGGGTCGAGCGTATCAATGATTTCATGACCAACAGCACGTTCACGAACACGTTTGATAAATGTCTTAACGACCGGAAGAGCAACGTCAGCTTCAAGCAAAGCTAAGCGAATCTCCTTGGTTACTTCTTGAACATCTTTTTCAGATAGCTTTTTCTTTCCGCGAATATTTTTAAAAACCCCTTGCAGGCGTTCTGTCAAACTTTCAAAAGCCATAATAAATTCTCCTACCTAAATCTATAAATTATCAATTATCTGTAAATTAATCTCGGTTATCAATACTGCTCAAAATGGCAATCTTTTCTTTCAAGAAATCATCTGATGGGTATTTATCCAAAATCTCATCAAAAATCTGACTACGAACAATATAATCCGAATACATGTGCAGCTTCATCTCATAAGCTTCTAAAATCTTTTCAGTACGTTTGATATTATCATAAACTGCCTGACGGCTAACACCGAATTCCTCAGCAATCTCAGCCAAGCTATAGTCATCCGCATAATACAGTTCGATATAATTCATCTGCTTATCTGTCAAAAGCGCAGCATAAAACTCAAAAAGAGCATTCATACGATTGGTTTTTTCAATTTCCATAGCCTTTATTTTACCATATTTTGCCTAATTTTAATAGTCAGAATTGGTTAATCACATCCAATAAGTCATAAAAGTCGTAAGTGATATCAGTTTAGAAGCAAAAATTAGTGTAACTTTCTTTAAAATGATACAATAAAGCAAGGTTGAGACTGAGTTTAAATCGGTGACGATTTATCCAAAGAGTGCATTTGCACTAGGTAGAGGTGCTGCCGCCTCGATTTTTTCAAGGAAAATCCCCGAGGGTTCTCAACCTTTTTATATTTGATGACAAAAGAGAGCAAGAAAACTTGCTCTCTTATTTTAATTATTCTCCAAATAAAATTCGAAGCGGTCGCCGACATACTGACTGTGTACGTACTCAAATGGTCGGCCGTCTGTGAAATATGAGACCTGTGTCAAAGCCAGCACGGCATGATTTTTCGGAACCTTAAGGTAGTTAGCCACGCGCTCACTCGCATTTTTGGCATAAATGGTTTGCTGACTCTTACCAATCTCATAACCATTATCCGTCAAAGTCTGGAAGAAATGCTCCGCGATATCCTCACGCTTAAACTCACGAATCAACTTCTCTGGTATTGATGCCACCTCAAAAACAAGCGGCATATTATCCGCATAACGCACGCGCTCCATACGAACCACATAATCACTAGGTTTCAGTTGCAACTGCTGAATCTCAGTCTCATTGGCAGGCTTACGCTGATAAGAAACCACCTGAGATGACGGGGTCTTGCCTTGCGAACGCACAATCTCTGTGAAACTCGTTGTCCCGCGCATCTTCTCTTGCACACGATGACTCGCCACATAAGTCCCGCTACCCACACGGCGCTCAAGAATCCCTTCTTCCACCAAAAGCGTAATCGCCTGACGAAGTGTCATACGACTCACCTCGTAGTCATCTGCCAAATCACGCTCACTCGGCAAACGCTGACTAATCTCCCAAAAACCATCGTCAATCTTTTTCTTTAACGCATCATGAATTCTAATATACGCTGGAATCATAACCTCTACTCCCGTTCTGTTCTAAATAACTTAGCTCTATTTTAGCATAAAATCAAGGAAGTTTTTAGTCACGGTATGATTTCTTTTGGAAAATGGCGAGGCTGTGAAGAGTGTTAAGGGAGAATGAAGTTTATATAGGAAATTCGGAGGAAGGAAAGGGGGAGAAAAGATTCGTTTAGCTGTTCCTGGTATTTATTTTCTCTTTTAATCCTTATTTTACAGCTGTTTCAACCCATCTCCCAAGATTATTATACCCATCGTCATATACATAATCATAAATACCTGACGCAATATCATCAAAGTAAGCAGGTCTACCATTATCGTATTGTCCAATTATAGTATGATGATTACAAACTGTTGACATCCTGCTATTAAAATCTCTAATTCTATGTATATCAACTCCTATAACAGCATTTCCTCGCCTTAAACTTTCACGAATTTCATACTGAACATAAGGTCGATTTAAAGTATCTGCTCCAATCAAAACAACAGTTACTGAAGTACCCTCTAACTGTTTATTAATCCATCTCTTTATTGCAGCTTCTCCTTGTCGTTTTACTTGTTCAAAATCAGCATGATCAATAACTCCTGAAACAATTTGCCCACCCTGAGTTACCCATCTATTTCGTACAACCATAACTCTGCTTATATCATTCTGATAATGAAAACTATAAAAAACACTTCTTGCCATTTTGTAAAATATCCTCCCTTACAATTAATTAAAATTCAGTAATATTTATCGTCTAATTACTTATACCTCTTTACAGATATCATATTCATCAATATTTTCCTGACGTTCTATTGCTTTCTCAATATATTTCTGATAATCCTCAATAAAACTAGACCACTTAACAGCTTCGATATAACTACATGTTCCAGTCCAAACAGTATCATTATTGTCACAATTTCTATTGGAAGCATTCTTGACACGATTAAACTTATTCTTTTTGATTATTGAAAATAAACTATTAGTACAATGCATTGTACAACCACCAGAACAACAGCTTTTAGATTTAAGATAATATGAATATGAACCTGTCGAATCTGGTAAAACAACCGCAACTATTGCATTACTATGACTTGTAATAGAATCACCTTTTTCAGTTCTACGAGATGTCTCTTTAAGAGAATACGAAACCTCCCATGGAATCCATTGAGCACGATCGCTTTTCCACCACTCCCTCATTCCTGGTGAAATAAAAACAACAGTGACCGAACTATCATATATTCTATCCTTTAATTTTTCCCAAATAGTACTATCCGATAGATTACTTAAATCCTCTCCATCACTTTCACCTTTGTAAATATTGTCGGATGAATCGAGTTTCCTTTCGAATTCATCGACATAATCTCTAACAGTAGAATCACTATAAACACTTAAATTTTCTACTTGATTATCTCCGTACTTATATGAAACAAATATCTTATTGCCCATTACTATCCATCCTTTTATGCTACAATTCTATGCTTATTTGCTATCTTTAAAACCGTTTCGACTATTTTATCGATATCTTTTTCCTTCTCAAGAATATCTGCACTGTCCTTAATAAAGCTATATAAATCATTATCAAGTTTAATATCCTGCATTATTCTTTCAGCTACATCACCCGTACAACCGATAGGGATTATTAAACAGCCTTTTCCTTTTGCAATTTGATATTCCTCCCAACACCCATTTGCTGCAACTTTATTTCCCTTACTGTCCTTTTTATTTCCAAACATGAATATAGCAATTCCGTTATTGGAAAGCATTTCCTCTCGATATTCTTTCCATTTTTTTGCACGCTCATCTGGATCTTCTATATTCTGAGGAAAAGGTCTAAGACATAAGTGTTCATCAATATGATTGTATTTACTCCTATTAATTTCATCTAATGCACCATTTATAACCGATGAGCCTATCCCCAATCCAAAACCTGAGGTTACTTTATAACTATGGTTTACTAACTGATTAGATAGTTTATACGCCAGTTCTTCTGCTTTCTCCTTGGTCCAATCACCATCATAAAAATCTGCACTTCCAGAAATAAATACATTATTTGCACTAATGGCAGTTTCTATTTCTCGTAGTATATCTGTAATTTCTGCAAAATCATCAACGTATACTATTTGAATTCCCTGACGTGCTAAATCTGCTTTTCGTAAATCCTGTTGAGCTTTTTTATATCCAAATTCTTCTTCCGTATAATCATCTTTTTTCACAGTTTTCATTATGCAAAAATGATTGCGGACATTTTCTCCAAGTAGCAAACGTGTCTGACTTAGAACATAATCCAAATTGGGATCTTCAAAACTAAATCCAATAAATAAAAACGTTTTAGATATTAGATCTCCTTGCAATACCTTTCTAAAGAATGGATAAGAAATATCGTATTTCACATAATCATCCTTAGTAAGAACTGCATCTGCTGGATGTTCAACATCTCCATGCATCTTATATACTATAGCATCACGATCTCTTTTTGTATTTGATAACTGCTTGTATTCAATCTTTACGTCAGGATTTCTATTAGCTTCGCGAAGTCCGTCTTCTATTAAGCGATCATAATTTGTCGTCCAATAGGTTTCTATAGGTAATCTTGTCAAAATTCTGACATTATCATTTAAATTAACCTCTCTATTAAAGGTATCCATTATTGATTTACTAATTACGCTTCTATTTCCTGACTCGTTCTGAATATATTGCGCTACCAACGTCAAGTCATGCTCATCCTCTATGTTTAGACCAATATCCTCAGCCAATGGACGTAGTAATTCTTTCCAATCAACAAATCCTGATGGTCGAGATAACCCCGCTCCTGCAAATAAAGCTGCATTCCCATCTCTAATCGCCTTTATATATTCTTGTAAAAACTTTTGTTTTTTTACCACTGATTGCTCACTGTTCCTTTCTGCGTTATACATATCTCCAATATTAAATATGTCAGATTGATTCAATTAACAAAAAATAATCAAAGCTATTATTGATATTCCTACACCTAAATCCCCAACAATTTAAATTGTTCAGCTAAGTGTGCTTCTAACTCTTCGATTTCTTTTTTATCTTGAGCTAATAGTCGTTTAACTTCTTCAATATCAACTTCTTCCTCTTCTTCAGTCGCGTCAACATAACGAGGAATGTTAAGGTTGTAATCATTTTCACGAATCTCCTCGATAGAAGCTAAATGAGCATATTTTGGAACATCTTTTCGTTCATGGTATGTTTTGATAATCTTTTCAATGTTTTCATCAGAAAGTTTATTCTGGTTTTTACCCTTTTCAAATTCATTAGATGCATCAATAAATAAAATATCCTTAGATGTGCGTTTCTTTTTCAAAACCATAACAATAGTTGGAATACTAGTTCCATAAAATAGTTTCGATGGCAATCCAATGATAGCATGAATGTGGTTACCACTTTGATGTTCAATCAAATTTTTTCTTATTGTTCCTTCAGCAGCTCCACGGAAAAGTACACCATGTGGAAGAACAATTGCCATTGTTCCTTCTTCATTGAGGTGATACAAACTGTGAAGTACAAATGAGTAATCTGCTTTTGTTTTCGGAGCAAGTTTTCCATAATCGTTAAATCGAGGATCTTTTAATTTTGACTCATTATTATCCCAACGGGCAGAGTATGGAGGGTTTGCCACTACAGCATCGAATGAGCGTGGATGATCAATTCCTTTTGCATCTGGTCCATCTGGCCAGTCAGTTTCAAGCGTATCTGCGTTTGATAGACTCATATTTTGGAATGAAACGCCATGCATCATAAGGTTCATTCGTGCCAAGTTATATGTTGTAGTATTAAGTTCTTGACCGTAGAATTTTACAGCTCCTGGCTTATCTCCACCCGGTACTTCGTCTTGCACCGTTAAAAGTAGTGAACCTGATCCACATGTTGGATCATATACACTAAATACACTATCTGATTCTTCCACATCGTCTGTAACGATTTTTGCTAAAATTTTAGAAACCTCATGTGGAGTATAGAATTCTCCACCTTTTTTACCTGCAGATGCTGCAAATTGACCGATTAAGTATTCGTATATTTCACCGAGAATATCTTTCCCGTCTTCTGACTTATATTCAACACCGTCAACTAACTTAACGATACGATTCAATGATTTAGCACGTTCATTTGTAGAAGCTCCCAATCTTGAGTCTCCGAGATTTACATCATTAAATACACCTTTGAAATCTTTTTCTGCTTCTTTATTAAGTTTTGCATGTTCATCAAAATTTGCAAAAATAGTTTGATAATCACTTGGGATAACTTCACTGTTATCAATTTTATCCATAAGTGAAGCCCAAGTATCATCAGGGGAAATTGCATAACCCAATGCATATGAAATATCTTCAATGTAATCATCTAGGTCATCACCACTCGCCTGCTCTTTGTATGCTTCGTTTACAGATTGGCCTTCTTCAACATCAATAACCCCATTAGAAACTAAATATTGCTCTTGATGTTCTGAAAGATATCTATAAAACATAAATGACAAAATATAGTTTTTATATTCTGAAGCATCCATGTTTCCTCGCAGTTCATTTGCCATAGCCCATAACTGGGACGTAATTGTATTTAAATTAGTCATGTTATTCTCCTTTATTATATAAACATTTGTTGCAATAAGCCTTTTTTAAGTAATTTAAGATGTTCTAGCTCACGCTGATGAAGAGTGATGAGGCGGTCGAGGTTATTAAAATGCTGCCCTATTTTTATCATTTCATATTTCGATGGGATAGTAACAGGCATTTTTTCAAAGCTTTCTCTTGCAATATAAAATATTGTAGAACCTGCCGACTGCAATCTCATATATTTTTTTACTTCGTCTGAATTGAAATATGCATACCAATAATCTATGGTTTCAATTTCTTTTGGAACTAATCCAATAAAAGTCTGATTTGTTATCAAATCCTGCGTAACTACTGCAACTACACCGAACGTTGCACTTGAAGAAACAATCAATGAATTTTTAGGAATAATTTTCAAATTCATTTTTTTTACCGTATCTTCGGTTACGTACTGATTTGATAATGTTCCATTCAAATACTTTCCTTCTATATCCTCAATACGAGTCCAAGGTATATTTCCGCCAAATTCTTTTGGCTTATCGCGCATCGGAACAATAAAGTCTGAGAACTCATCCTCCAACTTACGCTGTTCCCAATCGTCAGTAAATCCTGGAAAACGAATTTCTGGATTTTTTTCACCTTTTTTCGGAAACATTTTTTGAAGCATTGATTTTTTCAAATCTTTTGTATGTTCCAACTTACGCTGATGAAGAGTGATGAGGTGGTCGAGATTGTCTAAACAATCAGAAATCTTCTTTTGTTCATCCATACCTGGCAGTCTAACATTAAATTTTTCTAATATGCGCATGCTCAAGTTAGGTTGCGTTCCTCCCTTTGATTTTGCAAATACCTCTTGCTGAGTATCTTTCAGTTGAAGAAAATGATATAAATATTTTGGAAGTAACAAATCCCTATTTGCCCGCATCGCTGCAAGAGGTGACCAAATATTAAATCTCGTGTCTGTTTCAACGATAGCAACCTTTCCAACAGTAGAACCAGATTTAACAAGGTACACATCATCTCTTTGTGGAGCATATTTCTTACGGCATTCTAAATCATATTCTTCAGTTATAAAACCTCGCTTTCTGTGAAAGTCAATTTTATTATCTACGATTGCATCAACTGAAATAAACGGCACTCCTTTGTCTACTAAATCTGGCGTCTCATGAGGACCATCTGTTATTGGTTGAGAAAGTAAATCTAATAACTTACGCTGTTCCCAATCATCAGTAAATCCTGGAAACCTTAGTTTCGGTGCTTTTTTCTTTTCAATCAACCTTTTTCCTCCTTGAATTGTTAATTTTGTCCATTCTCTCACCTTTCTGACATTTTGTCTGCAAGTTTATAGATAGCTTCTCGTAAGCTATTACGATACTTGATTTTTGAAAGACATTGGACCTCTTCATCAAGTGACATTATTTTGTATTCACCACTTGCTTTTTTTATGATTTCCATTATCTCTCCAGCATCATCTAAATCCTGTTTTCCATAATGGTGACGACTAAATAACTCACGCATTTCAGCACTTGTAATTATATCGGTAATTCCCCATTTTCCACGGAATTTTAAGAGGACTCGTTCAATACTAACAATATTAGCTTCCTGAATAACAATTTCACAATCTTTAAGATTAGCTGGATATGTGAAATTAGAGTCTTTTGGTGGATATTCCCCCTCTCTAATCGCTTCTGCTGCGTTCTTAATTTTAGCAGCATAGGCACGATCGTCTAAACCATTTGCAAACTGATTAATTTTTTCTTTAGTTTCATCAGCTTTATCCTCTTTACCATCATGTACCGCATTTAACAACTGATTAACCAATTCAGTAAGATAATCATAATCAATTTTGATGTCTTTAATATGTGTCATTCGCAGTTCTATCTGATAAAACGGAATATTCTTACTTTTAGATATAGCTGTTTTCAACTCATTAGCAAGTACAGTTGTCAACATTACATGCTGTTCTGATGTCATGCCAACCTTTTCAATCAATTGATCTGGGTTGTTATAATCAAATCCCTCATCTCCGTTTTCAGGATTATAGTCATACTGTTTTAACTTCGCCATTCCAACATTGTATTCTCGAATTAAACCTAGCATATACTCTTTTTGTTTTTCTGACGGAGGTAACTGAACAAAGCCTTTGGTCATACTTGATAATTTTTCAACCACTTTTCTAACATCTTTAAGAACGCTCTCGAATTGTGGAGCCGTAATACCATTTTTAACATTTTGCTTACTCCTTTCCTCATCAGAAAGGGTTGCAGAGTCTTTATTAGCATAAATGGCTAACGCTTCATTCATTAACTTTTCATTGTGAGCAGGCCAGCGATAATTTACTATACGTCCCCATGGTTTTTCTTGCATATCAGAGATTCGATTAGTTCTAGAATACGCCTGAATCAAACCAGCTCCTTTCAGAGTTCTATCAACATATAATGTATTTAATTCTGGTGCATCAAAACCAGTAAGTAACTGGTCTACAACAATAACCAAATCTAAGAAATGGCCATCATGTGCAGTTCTATTTAATCTTGAGATGACATCCTGTGTATATCCAGATACATCATTCATTCCAAATCCAGTATTAAATTTTTGATTATATGCATCTATTGCTCTGTATAAGCCTTTATTCGTTGTAAGCATGGTATCATTATTTGAATTGTTAACACTAAATGTTACAGCTACTTTAAGAGTAAATAGTCCTTGCTTTTCACGTTCATTATTCACTCTTTGGAACTCATCGAAATACATCATTGCCATCGGAGTACTTGCCTTACCACCACCGACATGAGTAGTTAATAAAGCATTATATTTACCATCACTTGAACGGTTTCTCCACTTATCAAAAATATCTTTTACAACAAGTTTAACGTGGTCAAGGTTTTCATCGTAGAAACTTGATTCAACTGCATCATCCATATCTTCTGGTGTAAGATTATCGATTTTCACCTTAATTTTATCTTCAGACCACTCTGGATACTTAGTTTGATAAAAAGTCGGGAGATAATCACGTTTCATTTCTTCTTCAGGAATTGTTGTTTCAAAATCTACCTTAAAACCTAAAACGTTTCTATCAGCAATGGCTTCACGAATTGTATAAGCATGGAGTAGTGGCCCAAAAATATCCTCTGTTCTTAGTCCTGTTGTTGTCTCATCAAACATCGGTGTTCCTGTATAACCAACCCATGCTGCACGCTTAAACGCTTTTTGGATAGCTTCAAAAGATTCACCACCTGTTGAACGATGTGCTTCATCAACTACGAATACTATATTCTTTTCTGGAGACTTAAAGTTCTTTCTCTTTATTAATGTATCTAACTTCTGAACCGATGTAACTATAATACCATTAGCATTAGACTTAAGTTTACGACTTAAATCTGTTGTATTATTTGTTCCTTGGACAATACCATCCATATCATACACAGCATCTGGGTCATAAGCTTTATAGTTTTCATTTGTCTGTTTAGTGAGTTGGATACGATCAACGACAAATACAACCTTATCAACTTTAGGCATACGGCTTGCTAACCAGGCCGTCTTAAATGATGTAATTGTTTTTCCTGATCCTGTTGTATGCCATACATAACCAATTTTATTACTACCAAATTCAAAATCAGCCTTTTTCAATCCTTCAATTACTTCTTGAGTTGCGTAAACCTGATATGGTCTCATAACTTTCAAAGTTTGTTTATTTGGAGTTCCATCAAGAATCATATAGTTTGTCGCCATCTGATGCGCCATTGGAATAGATAACATGGAATCTGCAAATTCTTTCCAATTTCTTACAATGGTATTATCCTCGCGGCGTTGCCAATTAAATGCAAAATCTTTATTAAACTTCTCAGAAGTTGTATTAGCCATGTATTTTACATTATTTGGCGTTATGGCTACAAGAATCTGCAACACGGAGAAAATATCTCCATACTGACCTTCATCAATGTACTGATGCATCTGATTTAAAGCTTCATTAACATCATGAGTATCTCTCTTTTCCTCAATTTGAATAATAGGCAAACCATTAATTAAAAGTGTTGTGTCAAAACGGCGATCTTTTTTTCCATTTATAACTGCTGGACGTTCTATCTGGTTAACTACTTGATAAACCGTGTCTCCAGCTCCAATCTGCTTCTGATCGAACACCGTCAAAAATACATGTCGCCCATCATCTAAATCAACTTCTATCTGAGAAACACCATTTAAACCATAAAGAAACTGTCCTGCTTCATACGGCGTATGTAAATCAGAAATAATTTTCTTTACTTGATTAAATTCAACTATACTCAGTGGCTGTTCTAATACATTTTGATTGTGTTGTTCAAGAATCTTTTTAAAGTTGTCCCAAAGTTGATCTGTTGTTTTAATTGATGGTTCATACTTCCAGAGTTTTGTTTTGATAACTCTATCGCCTAAACCTCTTGTTGAAAATTCCGGAATTCCTTCTAAACTTTCAGGAGTTGTAATCGTTCCTGATGTTATATACTGAATCAATTCAGTTTCAAACTGGTTCTCATTCATAATCATTTAATCTCCTTATTTTTTCAAGTGCTAGAATTTTTTCTGTATCTGCAACACGCTTTTTCAACGCTTGTAATCTTAATTGTTCAAAGTAGATATTACCTATCACAGTTTGTTTTTTATACGAATGCAACTCTGGTAATTTTAGCTCTCTAAGTTGTTTTACTGTGTGCTTTAGTACAGCAGAACCCTGTAGTTCTCTTAGCCATTGTTTTTTAATAAAATTGCTCTCATTTAATAAATAAACAAGATATTTTTTATCAATATCTATTTGCGGAACCAGTTTTACATAGTTCTGAGTGAATAGATATCCATTATGCTCAGCACCAACAATAGTTGTCCTTCCAGAGATCAAACTAAAGACTACATCGCCTTCGTTTAGAGTATTAACACTATCTAATGTAGTAATTATCTTCGCATTTTCTGCGATTATTTGCTCTTTTACCAAGTCATTCTCCAGTTCTTGCTGTCCATAAAAATAGTACGACGGAGCATCTTTATCCAGTGACTCAGTTATCCTAAACTGTGGTGAACCACTCGTGAGTTGAATTAAATCTTGTAGCTTTTTCATATTTGTGCCTTTCAAAAATTACAAATTTAATTGTTACAATTATATTTTACTCTTTTAATTAACTAAGTCAAGCAAAAATATGTAATTTTTAAAAATTACATATTTTTGCTGAAGAATTACCCTTGGGAACAGCGTAAGTCAGATGAGGTTGCTTATTATCGTAATGGGAAAGCTCATGAAAATGACATAGATGACGATGGAGATTATATTGTTATTAATTCAAAATTTGTTTCTACAGATGGTGAAGTTAAGAAATATTCTAATGTTCAAAACGAACCATTATATGGAGGTGAAATTGCATTTGTTCTAAGTGATGTTCCGAATGGACGTGCTATAGCAAGAACGTTTTTATTAGAAAGTAAAGATATTGACATTATCATGCGTTCATTATCAAGCTTAAATTCGTAAATATGCTACACTAATCACATTATTACGATATAAAGTATAAAATAACTCACTCTACTAACAAGAATAAAGTGAGTTGTTCTTATTTTTCAAGCCTTTCCTCAACCTCTTCCAACCCACTAACTGTCGTTGGCGTTTGTTGGCTTGGTCTGCAATGTATTTCATAACGGTTTTAGATGCTTTTGCAGTGCCGTTGTTAGATAACTCTGAAAAGCTTTCGTCATATTTATCAACTATTCTTTTTACTTCTTCCTTCGTGGTCATTGTAGTCCCCTTATCTCTCCTCACACTCCCTCGACTTCGACGCCGATTGCTAGGATGTCCTTAGTTTTGATGAGGTGGTAGTGGGATTTCGTTTTGATGGTGATTTCTTGTGGGGTGATTTCGGTGATTTTGCCTCTGAGTTGTTGGCTGTGGTCTTTGTCTTTTGCGGTTGTAAAAACACCAGTGAGGTGGCTGGTGTAGAGTTGGCTTAGGAGAAGGGCTTTTTGGTCTTTGGTAAGGTTGGTGTGTAGGAGTTCTTTGGTTTTGTCAGCTTTTAGTGAGCTGGTGTGTTCTGATAAGAAAAAGCCCATCCATTTTTCCATGCCTCTGTCGTAGTGCTCACGCGCCGCTTGAAATGGTAAATAACTGCGGTCAATCATCTTAACTTAATCCATCCAATCCTCCTGCTGAATGCCCTCCGACCAATTTGCTGCGCTCTAAACTGCGTGAGGCTTCCTGCAGAGCATTAGCCTTTTGAATAGTCGTAAAGCCGAACTGATCACGAATAGCATCAATAGCTGATTGGAGCCTTTCTTCTTTTTCTATTTTTTCAATATCATCAAATAAAGAAAACGTAGTGTACGATTCATCGACTAAGCCTGAATAAGATACCGCGATATGTCTAACTGCACCCGAATCATATTTTTTGCGCAGCAGAGTTAAAACGTGCTCAGTCAGTTGCTTGGTGTTATTGCTAGGCTCGATTTTCATTTGCGCCTGAATACGGCGCTTTTTCTCTTGCTTTGAAAAACCGACATAAATCGACACATTTGTCGCCTTCTTGTGAGCTCTTCTCAGGCGAATGGCAACCTGCTCTGCCATTTCCCTAAAAACTAACTCGATATCGGCCTTCTTACGATAATCGCGTGGCAAAACCTGAGAATTGCCAATACTCTTAGACTTAGGCTTGTAGGGCTGGTGAACGTTACTTTCATCAATGCCGTTAGCATGAAAGAAGAGGTCAACCCCCACGATACCAAGCTCTTTCTTGAGAATATCAGGATTGAAATTAGCAAGTTCTTTGATGGTAAAAATGCCAAGCTTATTAAGACGTTTTTCCAGACGGCTGCCAATACCCCAAAAGTCAGTCATCTTAGGAATCGCCCAAACCTTGGTCTCGACGTCCTCATAAGACCAATTGGCACGCATGTTCTGATTGTGCTTGGCTTCGTTATCAAGGGCAAGCTTTGCAAGCAATGGATTAGCATTTGACATGCCAACCGTTGAGTAGATGCCTGTCTTTTGCCAAATTTCTCGCTGAATCATGGCAGAAACCTTATCCAGCTTTTCTTTCCTACCTAGGGTCTTATTAGGGATAAAATAGTTCAGCGATGAGGTCAAATCAATAAAACCTTCGTCGATAGAGTAAGGCAAGATATCTTCGATGCTGCCATAGTTTTGAAAGATATGCTGAATTTCTAGATTTTTCTCAATGTAGCGGTCCATTCGCGGTGGCACAATCCAAGTCGCCTTTGCCCAATTTTCGATGTAAGCGACATATTCAGGCGTCGTAGGCAAACCTTGACGTTTAGCATTGTAATAAGAAAACTTGCGCGTGTGAACATCAAACGGCAAATCATAAGCTCGGCTGACATTTGACGTTCCAAAAACTTTCTTAAATGTCGGTGAAGACGCTAAAATCAAGCCACTGGCATTTTCAGCTCGGCTCATAACGCAAAGCGAAGTTTTCAAAGGATGCAAGCCACGGTCCACGCACTCCACACTAGCATAAAAGGACTTCATATCCACAAAGGCGATATCAGAACGCGGCTCTCGTGAATAATCAAAATAGCCCATCTAAGTCTCCATGGTGATTAAAATCGAATCATTAACCAAGAAAGCATAAGGTGAGAGTTCGCTCTCTTTATCCTCTGGTAAATAAACCTTCGAAAAGCGCTGATGCATGACAGAATCTGCAAAATCATCCATATCAAAAATTTCGACCTTGCTATCTGGTGCTAAATCATATGAATCCAAATCTAAAATATCTTTTAAATGCATCTTATCCTCCTATGATTGGCATGAAGTTGCCGACAATTTTTCCAACAATACGTGGATTTTCACTATATGGCGCAAACTTATCATCGTAATCTTTATTGATTGACACTAAGCGCAGCCCATTTTCCTCACGATAGACCTTTTTGATGTAAGTCTGTGAGTTCCAAACGACTGCATAAACCGCACCATCGTAGTCAAACCCAGTCTCACGAATGAGAGCCACAGAGCCATTGTGATAAGTAGGCTCCATAGAATCCCCATCAATCCACGACGCAAAATCATGCGCCAAATCTTTATCAAAATAAACCGTGTCGTAATCCATGTCGTCATAGATATTAGCTCCGACACCAGCTGACAAACGCTCGTAAACCTTATAAGCAAAGCGCGGCTCTTGAACGATTGAGACGACTTTGCTTTGCTCCTCAAGTAAATCTTGAACATAAGTCAAAGCTTTTTCCTGATTCTGGTCAGTTAATTGCTTGTACAAAGTGGCAATTTCAAGCTCACTAAAATAACCATGTGGCACCTGCAAAAGTTCTTCTAACTTAGCTAAATTAGCCTTCGTGGGCTGAGTTGTTCCCTTCTCCCATGTGAAATAAGACTGCTTAGAAATGCCAAGCTCCTTTGCCAACTCGGTCTGCTTCAAACCAAGCTCCAAACGACGATTTTTTAACTTTTCAGGATAATACATTACACTTACCTCTTTTATCTCTAAACTCTCACAGATTTTTAGTCAGTTATACAACTGACTTTATTATATTAAAAAAGTGGACAAGTGTCCACTCAAAAATTACCAATTCTCCCACTCAGTCTTGACAGTCACATCACCATAATCTTTAGGTGAAAACTTACTATCAGAGATAGAACACCAATCTTTTAACACTTTCTGGTTTACGATTTCATTGTAATGTTTAGCTAAATCAGATGCCGTTATGCCATATTTTGTGAGATAGGTTTTGACTTTAGATTGGCCTTCAATGTATTTATCTGCGTTAGCTAGATTAAGCCGAAGCGTTTTATCTAATATTTTCTCTCTTTTTGAATAATAAACATTAAAGACAACGGTTACCTTTGAATTGATGCGCTTTTCAAAAGTCATACGAATTCCTTTATTCTTTTGATACAAATCAAAAGACAGATGTAAATTTGGATTATAATCATCAAGATAATAATTGGGACAACTAATAATCGGCTCAAACTTATTAGTTTCATTCATGTCTTTGTCAAATATTTTATAGTTTTTAATATCAACATCCTTTATTTTATAGAAATTATTCTCCCCTAAATAGTTTTTTTCATTTCTAAATGCATTCCATCAAAAATATTTTTGGGTTGACTAAAATGATGAAGGCCAAATGCTAGTGCTACAACTAGCAATACCAGAATACCGATTAGTTTTTTAATCATAAATTATTCTTTATTTGCCTGTCGCGGACTTTATGCGATTCAAAAAAATTGAAACGTCTTTATAACTTTCAGAAATATATTTTCTTGTACCGTCTTCACCAAACGCCTTTTGTGCTTCCTTTGGAACTAAACTGTCATAAATTGTTTTTTTCACCTCATCCCAATCCTTATTTTTGACGAATTCTTTTTCACGAGTAGTACTGTCTTTGTTAACATCACGATAATAAGAAGCACTGGTCACTGTTCCATAAGTTTTTTATAATTTTCTTTTGCATTATTACAAGAACTAGTTCCTTTAACAGAATCCTCATTATACATTTCTTTTATAGTTTTACCGCCATTTGCCAGAGCATGCTGCAATCTAAGGTTATAATTTAATTGTTTAGCTTCCTGGTCGCTAAGTCCTAAATCTTGATAAATGCTAAGCAATGGTTGAACAACTCTAGCTTTTTTATCTGTGATGGGGCTACTGGGAACTTCGATGTAGAAGTACGGTGAAATAACCAGCTGTTTCATCCCACTGAAAACCATTATAATTAGCTGTGCCGACTACCCTTAAAAAGATATAGTCCCTCGTATTTTGAGGAAAGATGGAAAATTTCTTATCAATTCCTTTCTTAATAATCAATAATTGCTTGGCCATTGTTACATCAAAGCCGTATTTAGCCATCATGGTATTAACAAAAGTGCAGTCAGATTGACTAAGATTTAAATCTTTTGTTGCTGAGTAAGCTGACAAATAATTCGCCCAACCTAAATCGCTTGGAATAGTAAAAGCACCTGATGAAGCATCCCAACATGTTTTTGTCTGTGAGATACCTATCGTTAACTGGGCATCAATATCATTGAGTTCATCAAATAAGTGGACAGGATCCATACTATAAGCCCGTAAACGAGCCAAAATTGTCTCATAAACATGTTTTGTCATATGGTGCCCACGCAGTAATTCTGTGTTATTGATTTCAAGTTGATACTTAAGCTCTGAAGGCATGCTAGAACGTGCCAGTGATTTTACGTAATCATTAAACTTGGCAATCATCTCTTCTTCTTTGTGAATATACTCTTGAAGCTGTTCCTCGCTCCAACTCTTCGTATCTACTTTTTCTTCATAGCCAGTTGGAAAATCGGCACTAGCTTTTTTTAAAGTTTCCGCGTACAGTTGTGCACCTTAAGCCAGCGGCAACAAAACTAGCTGATAATTATTTCTGGCAGAATCATAAGCTTTTCCTTGCAAATTTTCAGTATCTTCTGCAAAGGTTTGGATAGCTCGTTGCAAAGCTTGATATCCCTGAACTTGAGCTTGACAAACACTACTAATACTTGCAGACTGGGCTTGTGCTTGCTCCAAAGTCATATTAAGTCCCATTTTCGCAGTCTCCTTATACCCTTTACTTTTCCTGACGTCTCTGAACTCGAATAGCTTCAATTTTCATTTCAAGATGATTTTCCTCACGTTTTAAATCATCTCTATAATGCATGAAATTATCTACTTGCAGTTTCTAACTTCATACAAATACTCCTTTTATCATCCTAAACACTGCTAAAAGAAAGCGGTATCAGAGAAGCCTTTTTGAACAAAAGTTCTCAGTTAAAGTTGTAAAATAACCATTTTTTTGACAAGTTGTTAATTAAAGCAAGAATAAGCTTATTTAATAGTGTTCATCCATTTTCTGCTACGGAACATAAAAACCGAAACGATCAATCTAAAGAGTTCTTCTTGTGACAAAATGAAGTAAACCCAGACAATCGGAAGTTTAAGAACCAATCCTGTAAATAGCCCCAAAGGTACTCCGATGCACCACGTTCCTAAAATATCGATAATCATGATGTACTTGGTTCTCCCACCACTTCGAATAACACCACCACCCAAAATCATATTTTGAACTTTAACCGGTGCTAAAATCGCAAAAATCAACAAGAGTTGTGACCCGACTTGTCTAACATCAGCACCAACATTATATAGGTCAATGTAGAGATTTTCACCCAGAACCAAGAAGATTGATAAGATGAGTGACCCTACAAAACCATAAAAGCACAAACGTTTCGAATCCTGATAAGCTCGCTCGTAATCACGCTCACCGAGCCTACGTCCAATTAAAATCCCCGCAGCTTGTGACAACCCAAACAAAGCCCCAATAAAGAGCCCTTGAATAGGACTAGTTAGAGACATCCCCGCAAGCTCACTCGTTCCCATGTGCCCATAAATGTAGGTATTGACATTTTGCCCCAAAGTCCAAAGCAGCTCATTAACCACAATAGGTGTTAGCATGATGAGGTACTGACTAATCTCTGAAGCCTTTATCCGCAAATCAAAGCTAAATTGACAAGTTCTATGGTAAAAATAAACCATCAAAGCCAGATTCACTACTTGAGACATTAAACTAGCTAGTGCAGCCCCCTTGATTCCCATGGCAGGAAAGCCAAAATGCCCAAAAATCAAGAGATAGTTTAAGCAGGTATTGACCACCGCAGCGACTGCACTGATGTAGAGCGGATACTTAGCGTAATTTCGACAACGCAGTTGAACCGCTAAAAGCGTTGCGACCCCAGATAAAGGATAGACCCAAGCTAAGAGCTCAATATAGGGCTTAGCCGTCCCCACAACTTCGGTATCCTTAGTGAAGATTCCTGCCAGCACATCAGGCAAGATTAAACACAAGCCCATGGTAAATAGAGCCAAGCACAGCATAACTAAGAGATTGACTGACATGCTGGTATTAATCTTTTTCTGATCATTTTTTCCCATATACTGAGAAACCATGATACCTGTTACTGTCGCAATTGCTCCGCTAACAAAGGCAAAGACAAATTGTGGCTTTCCGCCAACTTCCACCGCTGCAATGGCAGTCTTTCCAAGCTGCCCAACCATCAATTGGTCTATCATTGAAAAGGATGACTGTAGCATGGCTTGCAAAGCTACAGGGATTGCAATCGTCATTGCTTCTCTCAAAAAATGTTCTCTTTTTGCCATAATTTTTCTCCATCATTATTACTAAGTGCATTATATCGCAAACGTTTGCATATCACTAGTGGTCTATCTGCACAATTTTTTTGGTCATTTAAACCTAAAAAAAGCACCCCAGCCAAATTCAGCTAAGGATGCCTATTGTAAGGTTTCAGTTAAGATAACCAATGAATCAAGGTAGCTATCACATCGCTGCCATTGCCGATAAGATTGCCAATAAAATGCGCCGTCATGACAACGTAAATATTTCTAGTTCTGATATAAGATAAGCTCAACGGCAGTACCCAAATCATGGTCAAGAAAATTACCCAAAAGGAAAGCGAATGCTCCAAAGCATAGAGTAGCATACTAAAAAAGGTCGTGAGGATAATTGCCTTCTTGCTATCAAACAGAATCATGTTCTTGCGGTAAAACGTCTCTTTTGTTACAGCTGGCAAAAGAATAGTCGAAATAGCAAATACGGTTAAAGTCAGCCAGCTATCTCTTCTAAGTCCGATACTCCCAGTATCAAAATTGGGAAAAATCCTTCTAACAATATGGTTAAAGAAAAGGTAAGCATGAATCCTAACAGCGTCAGTAAAACCTGAATCCATTACTTTCTTCCACTTTTAAAACTCCTAAACCATTCTTTTAAGTTAAGGTCTTTGGAGATGAGAAAACAAACCAAGAGCAAAAAGTAAAATAAAGTATTGGTGTAGATAAGATAGCTTGATGGGACAATTAAACATGACAAGGCAAAGACCGCTTCAACCATAATAGGAATAGCATTTGAAGCAATATAATCTCTAAAACTAGCCTTTTTCTGTTCGCTCATCATATCCTGAAACCTCCTTTTTAGATGTGAATTTAATTTAGTATTAAAATACTAAAACATCTTTCTTCACCCAAATTGTACACCAATACTAGCTAAGCTTAAAGTTTTAAACTTAAAAAAGCTACCGAATACTAGCACGCACATCACTAGATTTGATAGCTTTTTATTATGGAGTTATTGCTTGTTTAAATTCGTTTAGTATTGAAATACTAACATACTTTTTGATGACTGATTAAGCTTCTACAGGAGCGCCATCTTCATCTTCCAAGTCACCAGTTTTTGCATCGTAAGAGTGTTTGTGACCTTCAGCGTCTGTAGCAAATCCGCCTTTAGTTTGAACACCATTTTCATCAAAATGCAATTCTTGAACGTTGATTTCTTGGTCACCAGTTACGACTCGACCATTTTCGTCAAAGTAATACCAAACGATACTATCCTTATCGACATCTGTGTGACAGAGATAATTGACATAATAGGTCTGATGTTTCTGATGCAACACGCGCCCCACTTCGATAAAATCATCTATCAAAATTCCCGTCTCTTCACGCAATTCGCGTTTGGCACACTCTAAGGGATTTTCGCCTTGCAAAGCTGAACCACCAGCAGTCGCTTCCTACATCCCACCAAGATTTTTTGAATTTCTTTGTGTCAACAAATAAGTCCCGTCTTGATGCCTCACGATAACTTCACTCACCAAATGATAAACACCCTTTGGAATCTTTTCCCCACAAACCAAAACTCGACCAGCAATAACATTCAAATGCGCATCTTAAGCATCCCAAAGTTCCATTTCAAACCTCCTTTATTCCAAACAAATACCGTTAATAAGCTTTGATATTATACCACTTGATTTGATAAATTCAACAAAAAACCACCTAGAAGATTTTCCTCTAAGTGGTTATATCGTTTAAACTCCCAGCAGTTCGTGGCTAACTAATCATATCGTGGCTTTCACTCCTTGCTCTGAGACAGCCATCGCAGGGTTAATTACTAAAGATTTTTATTGCGACTTCGTCGCTAAAAATCTAGTACTACTCCCACTCAGCGATTCATGTTAACCTTGACTCACTTCAATCGCAAGGTTAACTTTCACATGCAGAGGGGTTGACATCAACTCTGATGACGCTTCGCTTATCAATCGTTGTGTCAAACATAAAAAAATTAGCCATTTGGCTAATTTTTTATTCCCACTCAACTGTTGCAGGTGGTTTACTTGTAATATCGTAGACGATGCGGTTAACGTGATCAACTTCATTTACGATACGAACAGAGATTTTTTGAAGAACATCCCATGGGATACGTGCAAAGTCTGCTGTCATACCGTCGATTGATGTGATTGCACGGATTGCGATTGTGTAATCATAAGTACGTCCGTCACCCATAACACCAACTGAGCGCACACCTGTGTTAACTGTGAAGTATTGCCAGATATCACGATCAAGACCAGCTTTAGCAATTTCTTCACGAAGGATAGCATCAGATTCTCGAACTGTTTCAAGACGTTCTGCTGTGATTTCCCCCATCACACGGATAGCAAGTCCTGGTCCTGGGAATGGTTGACGCCAAACGATTTCGTCAGGCATATCAAGAGCTGTACCAAGCGCACGAACTTCGTCTTTGAAAAGTGTGTTAAGTGGTTCAATCAATTCAAATTGCATATCTTCTGGAAGACCACCAACGTTGTGGTGTGATTTGATTGTTTGAGCTGTATCTGTACCAGATTCGATAACGTCTGTGTAAAGAGTACCTTGTGCTAAGAAGTCAACACCTTTAAGTTTACTTGCTTCGTCGTCAAATACACTGACAAATTCATTACCGATGATTTTACGTTTTTTCTCTGGGTCATCAACGCCAGCAAGAAGGTCTAAGAAACGTTTTGAAGCATCAACACGAATGATGTTCAATCCGAATTTACCACCAAGCATGTTCATAACTTGGTCACCTTCTCCTTTACGAAGAAGACCGTGATCAACGAAGATACATGTCAATTGGTCACCGATAGCACGTTGAAGAAGGACACCTACTACTGATGAGTCAACACCACCTGAAAGTCCCAAAAGAACTTTACGGTCACCAACTTTTTGACGGATTTCATTGATTTGCAAGTCAATGAAGTTATCCATTGACCAATCGCCTTTAGCACCACAGATTCCGAAAGCAAAGTTACGTAAAATATCATTACCATATACTGAGTGACGAACTTCTGGGTGGAATTGAATACCATAAATGTTTTTCTCAGTATTTTCAATGGCTGCGTAAGGGCAATCAGCAGAATCGCCAACAAGGTGGAAACCTGCTGGAATTTCGGTAACTGCATCACCGTGGCTCATTAAAACGGTTTGTTCATCTGGTGTGTCAGCAAAAAGTTCTGATTTAGCTTTTAGATGAAGTGTTGATTGACCGTATTCGCTGTGACCAGTTTGTCCGGCTGGAACAACTTTACCACCAAGTTTATCAGTCAACAATTGCATACCATAGCAGATACCAAGAATTGGAATACCCAATTCAAAAATTTCTTCATCAATACCAAAGGCATTGTCAGCATAAACTGAATTTGGACCACCTGAAAGTACGATACCAATTGGGTTAATTGCGCGAACTTCATCAGCTGTGATTTTGTGGCTTCGTAGTTCAGAGAAGACACCAAATTCACGGATACGACGAGCAATCAATTGGTTGTACTGGCTACCATAGTCAAGAACAATGATTTTTTGAACATCGTTCAAAGTAGATTTGTCAGTCATTATTACCCTTTCTATTAACGTCAGCCCTTTGGCTAACAGTATTCACTTTAATTGTAGCATAAATTTATACATTTGGCAGTAGATTTTAGGTATCTTATTAAAATTAGAAATTTAACAACTATTCCCATAATTATATAATTAACTAAAACGTTTTCTACGTTTGATTTTGGGAAATTTAGTTACTAAAAAGCCACGATTGCTCGTGACTTCTATTTTTTAATCAATCATCTGTTCCATGCGTGTTTCTTGTGGTGTCATGCCTTGGCGTTCATAGAAGCGCACAGCAGATTTATTAGCACTCCAGACATTCAACGTTAAGTTGTAACAACCAATCTCTTTGGCATACTGCAAAGCAAACTAATATAACTGCTCACCGATTTTTTGCCCACGCGCAGCTTCATCCACACACAAGTCATCAATAAAAAGTGTCTTTTGCGGTACTTTTGGCGCTGACGAATGCTCGATAATGGTAAACATATGTCCAAGAACTTCTCCCTCTTCGTCTTCATAGACAAAAATCGGACGATTATCATCAGCAATCAGCTCAGCTAATTGGGCTTCCGTGTATTTAACGCCTTTTTCTTGGAACAAATCAGGTCTAACCTTGTGATGAACCAAAAGAACTTGCTCTAGTAAATCAATCAGTTTTGATATATCACTTTCTTTTGCTCGTCTAATCGTCATATCAGTCTCTCCTTCTTACAACTTGCCATCCCATTCTGCGTAGAATTCTTTTAGAAATTCTTCCAAAACCGCGTGGCGGTGCTCTGCCATTTTTCTAGCGTGGCTTGTGTTCATCAAATCTTTGAGTTTAAGCAGTTTCTCGTAAAAATGCAGGATTGCGGTGTCCTTACCATTACGATACTCCTCAGCAGTCAAATGTTCACGGGCAGTCATGTTGGGGTCATGAATCGGACGCCCCTTGCTACCTGAATAAGCCATGCATCTGGCAATACCAATTGCACCAACAGCATCCAAACGGTCAGCATCTTGCACAATTTTTCCTTCTAAAGTTACTGGAACACTGCTACCATCTCCCTTAAAAGACATGGTATTGATGATTTGAATGATATGGTCAACGTCTGTTTGAGAGAGTTGTTGATCGATAAGCCAAGCCTTTAAATCAGCTAGAGCTTGCTTAGGATCATCATTTAACTTCTCATCAGCCATGTCATGCACCAAAGCTGTCAACTGGCAGATAAAACTATCTGCTCCTTCTTTTTCAGCCAATTCACGCGCAGTATTTCTCACACGAACCGCATGCCACCAGTCATGGCCACTAGCTTCTGCGTGTAATTTATCATAAACAAGCTTTTCAGCCTTTTGTAAAATATCATTTTTATCAATCATAAGATGATTATATCATAAAAGCAGGACAAATTTGCCCTGCTAAAAAATAGAAAGATGTTTAAATTAGTATTCTAATACTCCTGGCCACGCTGATGTGCCACCATCAACATTTACCACTTTATAGCCTTGGTCATCTAGAAAAAAGCAGGCTTGTTCTGAACGGGCACCACTTTGGCAAATGATATGATATGTTTTATCTTTATCAAGTGCTTGGTAGCCTGATCCAAATTCACTTAAAGGGAGGGTTAACCACTGTTGGAACATGTCCCAGGGCAAACTCCATTCTCTCACTAACATCGATAATGTTTAATGGCTGTTCCTTTAAAGCCTCTTGTAGTTGACTAGCTAAAATGTATTTAATCACGTTTAATCTCCTCTGGTTTTACAGTACTATAAAGGTGGTAAGCCCCATCAAGATTCTTCACTTTAAAGCCGTTTTGTTTCAAGATATGTTTGCCAATATAAGAACGAAGACTGCTGTGACAGCTGATAATGTATTTCTTGTTAGGGTCTAACTCAGACAAATGGTCACGCAAACTATCTAGTGGTATGTTAATACCATTTGCAATATAACCTCTAGCAACTTCTGCTTTAATACGGACATCAAGAAAGACCATACCTTTGGCTAATTCGTCAGCCAATTCATACCACTGAATAGATTCACTAACGCCTTCAATGATATTAAGCGCAGCATATCCTGCTATATCAACTGGGTCTTTTGCTGCTCCAAATAGTGGTGCATAAGTAAATTCCAATTCTGGGAGATCTGCCAAGGTCAAGTATTAATCGTACTATTGGTATTGTCATCGGCAATAAAATCAATCAAGTCATCGAAGAACCAGTAGCTGACCCTAAGCAGCAAGAAGAGAAACTTGCTAAAGCTATTGATTTGATTATTAAAAAGTAGAGATTGACCGAAAAAGCAATCTCTACTTTTTTAATTTTAACTTTCAAACTTCTTTTTCTTGATGCGAATTCCTTAAAAAGGTGATATACTAACATTTGAGAAAGCGATTTTAAAATTAGTAAGGAGTCCATATGACTAAGAAAGAAATGGTAAACTTCCTATTAGATTACCTTATTATGGAGAATCCGCAATTTAAAGCCATCAATGTTCCAGATGACTCACCTGGACAAGAAACTCTCTTGCGTGCTCTTCTTAATGTCAGACCGCCAATGGCTGTCTCAACGCGTTTTTTAATCATGCAAAATGATTACCTTCAACTAAAAAAAGCTGAACGGGTGGTCGTTTTTTTAAATCACTTACAACCACTTGCGACTGACGACCGCTTGTATGTCTGGAAGGGTGATATTTCACGACTTCAAGTCGATGCTATCGTCAATACGGCTAATCGCCAAATGCTAGGTTGCTTCCAACCGCTTCACGAATGCACTGACAATACCATTCATACTTATGCCGGTGTTCAACTACGTCTGGAATGCTATAATCTTATGAAAGACCAAGGGCACGATGAACCAGAAGGTAGTGCAAAAATCACTCCTGGTTACAACCTTCCAGCCAAATTTATTCTTCACACCGTTGGCCCTGCTATCAATGAGCACTTAACAGAGTCTGACGCTGATTTGCTTGCTCAAAGCTACCTTTCTTGCTTAACCCTAGCAGAAAAAAATAAACTGGAATCTGTTGCCCTATCATCCCTAGCAACTAATCACGACAAACGCTTTATCAACGAAGATGCTGCTAGAATCGCTGTAAACACTGTTAAAGCATTTCTAGATCAAAGTCAGTATGTCAAAAAAATCATTTTCAACGTTGACCAAGATGACGAAGCAGCTATTTATCACGAATTGTTGCATTAAACAAACCAAAAGGAATTGGATAATCCAGTTCCTTTTTTAGTTTTATCATACTAATTTGTAATTTTTCCAAGTGCCTTTGCGGTAGCGGATTTCATAAATGATACCTTTAACAATCCAGTCTAAGAACATAGCTACCCAAGTTCCGAGCATTTCCATACCAAAATTGACCGATAAAAAGTAGGCGCATACCACGCGAACTAAAAGCATTGAGGCAATACCGATAACCATTGGGAAATTAGCATCTCCCGCACTACGAAAGACAACCGGCAAGACATAACCTGAATTCCAGAAAATACTTACTAAAATTCCATGAGCAAGCACAATAATCCAAACATAATGTGTCGCTTGATCTGACAAATCATAAATCATCATCAAAAAGGGCATTAAGGCAACAACAATAACTGAAAACAAAGTATTTGCAGCATGAATGATTCGGCTAACTTTTCGCTTGTAAAACTCAGCCTGCTCATAGTCACCAGCACCAACACATTTTGAAATGATAACAGCTAAACCAAGGACAATTGAAATACCTGGCAAACCTTGAAACATGATAATCGTTCCACCAACTGAGTTAGCTGCGATGGCTGCTGTTCCAAACAAAGAAACAACAGATAAGACAATCAAGCGTCCAAGGAAAAACATGCCATTTTCAAAACCAAATGGTAGTCCAATACCAAGAACTTTTTTAATCATTTGCCAGTCAACTTTTTCTTTCAAGAAGTTTCCTAAAGTCAAATCTGACTTAATATGATGGGCAAACCACAAAATTAAAAACATGGCACCTACACGAGAAAATAGAATTGGAACAGCCACTCCTTCAACGCCCCAACCGCAACCATAAATCAAGCTGACGCCCATGACAATATTCAAGCCATTCATCACCAGCATGATATTCATCGGCAAACGTGATTTATTTAAGGTTCTGAAAATCGCTGCGCCCGAATTGTAAAGAGCAATAAACGGTGTTGAGAGTGCGACAATATTAAAATAACGATCGGCTTGCGCGTGAACTTCAGGCGTGATTGCCCCAAACAAGTGACTTAAAATAAAGGGTTTAATCGCAAAAATCAAAAGCGTAATCGCTAAACTAAAGTACGAAGTGAATTTCACCAACTGATTGACTGCTTTATTGGCATTTTTGCTATCGCGATCACCGAGATATTGCCCAGCAACAATCCCACCACCAGTCGCAAAAGCCGCAAAAATACTGATAAAGAGTGCCATCAAGAATTCAACCAAGGATACACCTGACACCGCTGCTTCACCCACCCTTGAAACCATGATGGAAGCAATTAACCCGACCAAAAATTCCAAGCCCTGCTCGATAATTAATGGAATAAATAATTTAGCTAAATCACGATTACTGAAAAAGTAATCCTTTTTCATAGCACTATCCGAAAAACTGTCCATTCTTTCCTCCTATTCCGATAACTACTAATAATATTACACCTTGGAGTCTGCTCAAAGTCAAGAACTTTTTTAATTTTTCTGGAATTTTAATGATAAAAACAACCAAACTAAAGTGTTTAGTTGCTTTGTGTTATTTTTTAGGTATCATTTTCTTAGCTTTGGCTGAATAATCTGTTACCACGACTTTTATCACAGCTACTGACATGG
>SKEO01000087.1_pt1 | contig 88859 bp, 68 predicted proteins | sample 4826801 | NCBI WGS metagenome assembly SKEO01 (sample SAMN11008807, study PRJNA524170) | human gut metagenome | biome: Human fecal sample; material: Feces; isolation source: fecal sample from pouch patient p3 | host: Homo sapiens | place: Israel: Tel-Aviv | collected 2016-02-25 | reverse complement strand
GAAGTCCGCACGAAAACCCCCGGCCCCCATCAAGCGCCCTCGCGCACCCACGGGCAAACACCCGCAGGCGGGAACCGGACTGGCATAAAATCAACCAAAAAAGTAGTACAAACACACTCTTGAGTTCTCAAACCACCACACATCAACAAGCCTCGTTCTCAGGAGGAGAAGTCCGCCGTGCTGAGCAGCAAGAGATAAACATACACGGGATGGGCGAACAACGCAAACCGATGGGCGCAGGGAAGCTAGGAACCGTTGCAATGACGCGGTTCCTTCGGCGTGTCGCAAAAGCCTGTTTTTTGGCTTTCTGATACCAGAATAGACCTCTGAATACCGCTCCACACGGCACTACACTCACTGTATTTCGGCGTGTCGCGGATTGTTTACCGCCCATTCACCGCGTCCGCGTCGCCGCATGCCGGGTACAGCGCGTTCTAATGTTTCAGTATGAACGAACGAAACATCATCGAAACCCAACCGGAGCGCACGGATCTGCCGCTCATCGTGATTCCCGTGATCGTCGAATCAATGATCGAGCCGTTCGCCGCCAACTTCCCCCTGCTGCACGATATCGCCCGCATCCGCATGCACTGCGATTTCACGCTGGACACCGACACCATCCTCGAACGCACCAAGGATGCCGAAGCCGTCATCGTCATCGGCTTCCACATCACCGATGACATATTGGACGCGATGACCGTTCGGGGCCATGTCTCGTGCTTTGCGTTCGGCGGCACCGGCGTCGCCAGCTACATCAATCTTCCCGTCGCGCGCGAGCGTGGCATCCGCGTGTGCAACGTCGTGCATTACGGCGACCATGCCGTGGCCGAGCACGCATTCGCCCTGATCATGGAGCTCGCCCGACAGGTCGGCCGGCTTGACGCGGAGGTGCGCCGCGGCGACTGGGGCGGCATCGCCGGCATCGGGCTGCACGGCAAGAAGCTCGGTCTGGTCGGATGCGGCGGCATCGGCCGGACCGTCGCCCGCATCGCCAATGGCTTCGGCATGAAGACACTGGTATGGAACAGCCATGTGCACGGCATCGATGGGTTGGACATCACCCTCATTGACGATATGGATGAGGTGTTCGCGCAGTCGGATATCGTCAGCCTGCATCTGCCGCTGCTCGACGGCACCGCAGGCATCATCACGTCTCGGCAGCTCGACCGGATGCGCCCCGGTTCGATGATCGTCAATACCGCCCGCGCAGAAATCATTGAACCGGGGGCGTTGACCCGCCGGCTTCAACGAGGCGACGTGCGTGCGGCCATCGACGTGTTCGACCATGAGCCGCTGCCGATGGACGACCCGCTGCACTCCTTGGACAATGTCGTATTGACGCCGCATGTGGCATGGCGTGACGACGAGGCCTGCGTCAATCTGACCCGACAGGTGATCGACGCGGTGGCCTCGTATTTCACTGGCGGCGACTATAACGCCGTGCTGTAGCACCAGTCAGCCGTGGCGGCGCTTGCCGCGGCACCGCTACAGTGAGGCGGCTTCGATAAGACGAACCGTATATTCGGACTTGGGATCGCCCAGAATGCTTGCAGTGGAGCCGACCTCCACCACATGACCGTCGTGCAGCACGAGAATACGGTCCGCTATATGCTGCACGACGCCCAGGTCGTGCGAAACCATGATCAGCGCCGTGGACGGCCTGACCTGTCGGATCGCGGCGAACGTCTCCAGGATCTGCAGACGAGCCGGCACATCGATGGCGCTCATCGGCTCATCGGCGAGTATCACGTCCGGCTCGGTGATGATCGCGCGGGCGATGGCGACGCGCTGCGCCTGGCCGCCGGACAGATCCATCGGATATCGGTCGATGAACACGCCGGCATCCAATCCGACCCGTTCCAGCGCCGCGTGCACGTTCTCGCGAATGCCTGCGGGGTCGGGCCTGCTCCCCCGCCGTCGCAGGGACAACGGCTCGGCGACGATATCGCCGACCGTCCATCTGGGGTCCAGTGATCCGTAGGGATCCTGATATATCAGTCCGGAATCGTGGCGCAGCCGCCGCAGACCGGAGCCGCCACGCAGCACCGGCGTGCCGCGGTACTCCACAGTGCCGCCATCGGCGTTCTCCAACCCCAGCATGATGCGGGTCAACGTCGACTTGCCGGAGCCGGAGCCGCCGATCACAGCAAGGCACTCCCCCTCATATACGTCCACGTCCACGCCGAACAGCACCTGATGCGCGGCGGCGCACCGGCCGAACGACTTGCAGATCGACCGCGCGCCCAATACGACGGCGGGCCTGTCGAGTTTCCGCTCGGAACCACTTGTTGACGGTTCCGTCATGGAGGGTGACGCGGCAACTTGGGATATACGGAAATCGCTCACGATGACTGCTCCTTATCCCCGACATCCCCGGCATGCAATGTCAGTTCCCGAGCAGCCCCGACCAGCCGCCGCGTCCGCTCGTCGCGCGGCGAGGCGAGCACGTCGGCGGTGCGCCCTGACTCCACTATCCGCCCTTCGTCAAGCACATAGCAGTGCGTCGTCGCGTGGGCCAGCACGGCGAAATCATGGGTGATGAACAGCAGTGACGCGCCCATGTCATCGACCAGGGAGACCAGCAGGCGCACGATCTGCCGCTGGGTGATCGAATCAAGCGCGGTCGTCGGCTCGTCGGCGATGATGAAACGCGGAGAGGTAATCAGCGCAGTGGCGATGCCGACGCGCTGCTGCTGCCCGCCGGACAACTCGTGGGGGAATTTGCCGAGGACGTCGTCCGGCAGCCCGACCTTGCGGATCATCGCACGGACACGCTCCCGACGCTCGACGGCGGTCAGGTCATAATGGAGCCGCAGCGGTAGTCCGACCTGCTTCTCCACACTCATCACCGGATTGAGGGATGCGGCCGGATTCTGGAACACCATGCCGGCGTAACGGCCACGGATGTCGGCAAGACGCCTGTCATCCGTACCGACCGTCTCCATGCCGCCCATCCCTACCGAGCCGGACACCACGGCATGCGTCGGCAGCAGGCCGAGCATCGCCTTGGAAATCATCGACTTGCCGGAGCCCGATGCCCCCACCAGGCCGACGCGCTGCGCGTCGGCGATATCCAAGTCGACGCCGCGCACGATGGGCGCACCGCCGATGGCAATGTTCAGGTCACGAACCGTAACGCTCATCGCGCACCTCGCAATCGGGGATTCGTCAATGGGTCGGCGGCGTCGCGCAGCGCGTCGCCGAACAGGTTCAACGCGACCACCACGAGCGTGACGATCAGCCCCGGCCACAGCACGGTCAGCGGATACACGTTGATGAACTTCACGGACGTGGCCAGGGAGTGCCCCCAACTGGGCACGCCCGACGGCACACCGATGCCAAGGTACGTCAGACCGCTTTCGGCCAACACCGCGGTGCCTGCCGACAGTGACAGCTGCACCGTCAGCACAGGCGAGATATTCGGCAGGATATGGCGCGCCAGCACGTTCAGTCCCGAAGCGCCGTTCGACAGCGCCGACTCGACATAGGATGAACGCGCGGCGAGCATCGCCTGAGGGCGGGACACGCGCGCCAGATTCAACCCGTATCCGAATCCGCACGCGATCACGATGACGGCCACGGACGGACCGAGCGGCACGGCGAGAATCAGCGCGATCAGCACCGTGGGAATGGATATCAGCGCGTCGACGACGACCACCGATGCCGCCGAAAGCGCCGCATGCCTGGACACCATCAACGCCACGATGGCCAGTCCGAACACCGCAGCGACGGCCACGGTCAGCACGACGATCAGCAGGTTGGTGCGGGAGCCGGCCAGCAACCAGCTGAACACGTCGGCACCGGTGCCGTCGGTTCCCAGCCAGTGGTCGCGCGACGGCTTCGCCCACACATGGTAGCCGTCGGTGCTCCACAGCGAATACGGGGTCCAGACCAGCGACACCGCGGATGATGCCAGCCATAGGCCGAGCACGATCAGCGAGAACTTGCCCGCGGCGTGGCCCCACATCGTACCCAGAACGACACGTGCGGCGCGCACGCCGCGGGCAGTGCGGGCACGGTCTTGCGCCGTCGTCGCACTGTTCCCGGAAGACGGTTTTCCGGCTCCGGCTTGAGTCTTGGCATCGATCGGTCGCGTCATGCGTTCACCTCCGTGACATCGTCAGCCGACTTCAGCCGCGGGTCAAGCACCCGATGCAGCAGGTCGACCAGCAGGCCGATCAGCAGGAAAAAAGCCGCCAGCATGAACAGCTCGCTCTGCACGGCGATGAGATCACGGTTGCCGACATCGGTCACCAGACCGTTGCCGATGCCCGGCAGCGCGAACAGGTTCTCGATGACCATGACGCCGGTGACCATCTCCGCGAACGTCAGTCCGATGACGGAGACCAGTTGCGGCATGGCGAGGCGCAATCCCACGCGCAGCACCGCCTGCCGGCGGGTCATGCCACAGGACATGGCCATGTCGATGTAACCGGAGGATGCCAGTCCGCCCAATGCCGAGCGGGTGTACCGCATCAGCCCGGCCCCCACGATGATGCCCACCGAGCAGGCTGGCAACACCAGCGACATCAGCGCCGAACCGAAATCGGACCACCCGCCTTGGGGGAATCCCTGCGACGGAAACACGCCAATCAGTCCGGTTCCGCGCGAGAACAGCAGGATCAGCAGCAGACCACCCCACAGCGCGGGCACGGCGCCGCCGATGATGGCGACCATGTGAAACATGCCGCGAGCGGCGCGGCTGCGGGCCAGTGTCGCCTCGCATCCCAGCGGAATGCCCAGCCCCATCGCGATAAGCAGCCCGAGGACGATCAGCGGGAACGTCACCGATGCCCGCTCGCCGACCTGGGCGCTGATGGAGCGGCCGGTCAGAATGGAGGTGCCGAAATCACCGTGCAGCAACGCGCCGATCCAGTCGGCGTATTGCGCGATCAGCGGCCGGTCCAGACCGAGTTGCGAGCGCAGCGCGGCGACCCGTTCCGGCGGGGAATTCAGCCCGGCCATCACCGAGGCCACGTCGCCGGGCAGCACGCGCAATGCCGCGAACACGACGATGGAGATGCCGAACAGCGCCGCCGCGAACAGCAGCAGACGGCGTATGACGAATCGCAAGTGGACTCCTTCCGGTGAGAGCGCCGCGCATCCCGTCACAGCCCCCGAGACCCTGACGGCCGGAATCGCCTGTGCCGGGATACGCGGCGATTTCAGCCGTCACTTGGTGTAGGCGACGTTGTACAGCGGCAACAGGGTCTGGTTGAGGTTGATCGGGAAGCCGGTGACGCCCTTCGCGTACGCGGTGGTGACGCGGTAGTTGAACAGCCAGTCGGCGGGGGCGTCTTCGGACACCTTGCGTGCGGCTTCGGCGAGCAGCTTGTCGCGGTCGTCGTCGTTCGTGGCGGCGATGGCCTTGGCGTACAGGGCCTGGACCTCCTTGTTGTCGTAGTTGTAGTAGTAGGTCGGGTCGGCCCACTGGTAGAAGTCGTGGCTTTCGTTGTGGTCAACGAGCGAGATGTCGTAATTCCTGTTCGTATACACGTCCTGCAGCCACGTGGAGAATTCGACCACGTTGACCTTCAGGTCGATGCCGATCTTCTTGAGCTGGCTGCGCAGCTGGTCGCCGATCTCGGTGCCGTATATGTTCGCGTAGGTCAGGCTCAGCTGCAGCGGCTTCGATTCGGAGTATCCCGCCTCGGACATCAGCGACTTCGCCTTGTCAAGGTCGTACGGGTAGATGCCGGTCAGGTCCTCGTAGCCGGGGTCGAGGGAGGGGATCGGGCCGCCGAGGGCGGTGTCCGAACCGCCGCGCGAGGCGATGATCTCCTTATGGTTGATGGCATAGCGAATCGCCTGGCGCACGCGCTTGTCGGAGGTCTTCGCTCCGGTGCCGTTGAACGCGAGCACGAATTTGTCGGTATCGTCGCCGGCCTTGACCACGTAATGGTCGCTGTCCTTGGTGAACGGTTCGGCCAGGTTCTCGCTGATCGGCGCGAGCACCTGCACATCGCCGGACTTGAGCGCGTTCACGGCCGCGTTGTCGTCGGTGAAATACCGCACGACGACCGTGTCGGTCTTCGCCTTGTTGGCGCCCCAGTAGTTGGGGTTCGCCTTGAGCGTTATGGACGAGTTGGTGACGAACTTCTCGACGGTGTACGGGCCGGAGCCGATCGCCTGGGTCTTCGCGTCGTATTTCGCGTCCTTGTCGAACACGAGTCCGGGACGGCCGGTCAGCACCCACAGCAGGTTCGCGTACGGCGCGCTGAGCTTGAGTTCGACGGTGTTCGGGTCGCTCGCTTTGACGGAGACGAAGTTGACCAGCGAATCGGCGTCGTGGTACTGCTTCGTGACGAGCTCGTTGATGGACCATGCCACGTCGTCGGCGTCGAGCTTGTCTCCGTTCGAGAACGTCATGCCGTCGTTGAGATGAAACGTGTATGTGGTGCCGTCGTCGCTGACATCCCATGTCTTCGCGATGGCGGGTACGACCTGATTGTGCTCGTCGCGCGCCACGAGTCCCTCGTAGACGTTGCCGATGAGTACCTGGTCGATGGCCGATCCGGCGGTGTTGCGGATGTCGAGGTTGGTGGGCGCGAGTTTCAACCCGATGGTGACCGTATCGTTCGCCTTGGCGCCCGTCGTGTCGTTTTTGCGTCCGGCGAACGCCGCGATGCATCCCGCGACGACGGCGACGACCGCGATCACGGCGACGATGGCGACGATCCACCATGTAGCCCGCCGGTGCCCGGCGGCGTTCTTGGCGCGGCTCTCCAGCTGCGCGTCCATGCTGGCCGCGGCGCTCTCGTTCGTCGCAGCGGTTTCCTGTGTGTTCAGATCTTCGTTGTCGGTTGCGCCGGCGTCGCCGTGCGCACCATGGTTTTCAGTCATGATTCCTCTTCATTTGTATTGTGATACTGCGGCTGGCCGCCCTTGCGGGTCGTCCGCCACAGGACATTGTAGCGTCAGGTCGAACCTGACTCGCGCGGATGCCGCGCTGGCGTTCTATCATGGGTGGAGGCATCCGTTCATGATGCGCCCACGCATCACGATTCATAAGGGGATTCGCATGCTCGTAGCGGTCGACATCGGCAACACCAACATCGTTCTCGGCTTCCTGGACGGCGACGACATCATCGGCACCTACCGAATCACGACGAAATCGAACCACACGTCCGACGAGTACGGCCTGATGATCACGCAGTTCCTCGCGCTGAGCGGTCTGCGTCCCTCTGATATCGATGACGTGATCATCGCGTCCGTCGTGCCGAAGGTCATGCACTCGTTCCGTGCAAGCATCATCAAGTTCCTGAACATCAATCCCATGGTGGTCGGCCCCGGAATCAAAACCGGCATCAACATTCGCATCGCCGACCCGAAGTCGCTGGGTTCGGACTGCCTCGCCGACTGCGTGGGCGCGTATTACACGTACGGCGGTCCGGTGCTGGTCGCCGATTTCGGCACCGCCACGACGTTCAACTACGTCAATGACGAGGGCGTGATCACCTGCGGCCTGATCACCACGGGCATCCGCACGGCCGCGGCGGCCTTGTGGGGCGAGACGGCCCAGCTGCCCGAGGTGGAAATCACCAAGCCTAAATCCATTCTCGCCACAGGCACGAAGACCGCGATGCAGGCCGGACTCTACTACAACTTCCTCGGCGGCATCGAACGCACGATCCGGCAGTTCCGCATGGAGCTGGACGAGCCGTTCACCGTCGTGGCGACCGGCGGCCTGGGCCGCGTGTTCAAGGATGACACGGAGCTGATCGACGTGTATGACCCCGAGCTGATCTTCAAAGGCATGGCGCTGATCCACAGCCGCAACTCGCATCGCTGAATCGCGCGGGCAGGCAGCGGGTTCGCGTGACCGGCTTCGGCATTGGCCACGCCGGCGCAGGTCATTTGATGGTGAAGCCCTGATTGACGCCGTACTCCTTGAGGTCGCGCTGCCATGCGGCGATGCCGCTCATCAGCGTGATCTTCTTGCCAGGTCGGTCCGGCAGTGTAATCGGACCGCCATCGTCATTGGTCAGTCCTGCGTCCTTGCGCGCCTTGGCCCGGTCGTATGCCTGCTTGGCCGCCGACCACGTGTATGCGTCTGCGGTGGCGCTGCGGAAGTGGCTGCGCGCGTACACTTCGAACGGCAGGTACTGGTATCCGACCGACACGGACTCCGCTGCCTCGGACAGCACCTCGTTGAACCGCTGCCCGCCGAAATACTCCACCTCGGCGTGATGCTCACTGGTGACGGTGGTCTTGTTGAGGAATTCGCCGCTGTTCAACGTCGCATTGTCGGCCGGGAAGGCGCCACCATCGACGCGGGTCTTGATGCCGGATTTGTTGTGGCAGACATAATCCACGAAACGGAATGCCGCTTCAGGCTTGCGTGTGGTGTGCAGCACGCCCAGCGCGGAGCCGCCGTTCTCGGCATTGGTGACCGTGCCGTCCTGAGTCGGCATGCGCGTGACGCGCCACAGTCCCGATGTGCCCGGCACGTCGGCCAGCAGCAGCGACGGCATCCAGGCTCCGGCGAACACGGAGGCGACCGACCCGCCACCCAGCGCACGTTTCCAATCCTCGGACCAGACTTTGAGATGGGTGTTGACCAGTCCCTCGTCGATCATGCGCTGCCAGAATTCGGTGAACGTCCTGGTTCCGGCGTCGCCCTTGAGATCGACGGTCACGGTCTTGCCGTCGGATGACGTATGGAAAGGCCGACCGCCCGCGAGCCATATCATCGCATTGTAGAAGCTGGCGTCACCGGCGTCTGCGGCGATGTACACGCCGATGTTTTTCAGCTTTCTCGCGGCCTCGTAATAATCATCCCATGTGGTGATCTTGGTCGCGTCGACACCGGCCTGGCGGAATGCGTCATCGTTGTAGAAGAACGCCATAGGCCCGGAATCCATGGGTAGCGCGTACGTGCGCTGCGCGAGCTGCACCGACGCCCAGGTGCCTGGGGTGAAGAACGAGCTGTAGCTGCCGACACGACCGGTGAGGTCCATCAGCTGGCCGCTCACCGCGTACTGCGGCAGGGCATAGTATTCGAGCTGCACCACGTCGGGCGTGCCGTACCCGTCCTGTATAGCGCTGTTGAGGTGGTCGTAGCCGCTGATGTTGTTCAGCTTCACGCGGACGTCTGGATTAGTCTTCTCGAAATCGGCGATCAGCGTCGTCATGCTGGGTTCCCACGACCAGACGGTGATGACGGTGCGCGTGTCCGGCTGCCCGCAGGAGGCGACCGCCAGCGTCATCGCACAGATCGTGAGCAACGCCGAGATACGCAGGCGCAGCCGCCGCAACCGTGCCGATATCGTCATGTCATCTCCTTAGCGTGCTCGATGTATCGGGAAGAATTCGCTCATCGTAGAGTCTACACGCGCGCTGCAACAGGTGAAGATGCGTGAAGGCCCCTCCCTGATGAGGGGAGGGGCCTTCACACGAGGAAGGGATGACCGAAGGTCACCGTATTCCGGTCATTACCACGCCAGATTGTTTGACTGCGAAGGTTACTTGACGGTGTAGCCCTGATCCTTCGCGTAGTCCTTCAGAGCCTGTTCCCAAAGCGGCGACGCCATCGCTCAGCTTCTGGTTGCCGGTGTAGGACTTGCCAAGGTAGTCGCCGAAGAAACCGCGGGCCTTGATCTTCGGGTCGCCAGTCAGGTTGATGGTGACCGCCTCGCCTTCGGTGGAGAACGGCGTCGCACTGGCCAGCCAGGTCATCGAGTCGTAGAAGCCGGCGCCACCGGTGTCGGACGTGATGTAGTAGTTGTCGCCAAGGGTGTGAATCTTCTTGGCGTCCTGATAGAACTCGTCCCAGGTCTTGTTGCCCTGGCCGGTGTTCACCAGGTTGACATTGATGCCGGTCTTCTTTTTTGAAGTCCTTGGCCACCTGAGTCAGCGTAGGCCCCAAGCCCACACGGTGATTTCCTTGACGTCGCCTTCCTGCTTCGGAGCGGAGCTGCTGCTTGAGTTGCCGCACGCAGCGACGCTGACCAGCATCGCCGCAGCCCGGTAAGCGCCAGCGCCTTCTTTCCCATAAGGCGTATGTCGCGTGTCACCGCAAACATACGCCTTTCCTAAGCCCTTACAGCCCAGTGTTTCCAACGATTATCGCCTGAGCACGACAACGCCCGTCGGATCGATGGTGGCCCGCCCGTCGTCGACATGCGCGAGCGAAGCCGCGATGGCCTCCCCCTCAACGTCGACGGTCACCGGTTCATGGGTGCGGTTGAACACGAACTCGAAGTGGCTCGCCGCCGCGGCGTCGGCGCGTTCGACACGCAGCACGCGGCCATCACCGGCGAGGTCCGACAGCCCCATGGAACCCAGCATCGCCGGCAGGCTCTTCGCAAGCCCCTGACGGCCCAGACGGCATCCGACATATACGGTCCGCCCGTCGCCATACCCGTTGGCCACGATGGCCGGCACCTCGTTCATGCCGGTCCAGCGTTCCGCCTTATAGGAGGCCAGTACCGTGGACGTGTCGGCCGTGGACGTGATCACATCGGCGAAGTCATGCGCCACCGTGCCATTGTCCAGGTCGAGGTGATCCAATGCGCCCGGCATGTCGTTGCCCATCGGGGCGAACTCTTCGACGCGCACGCCGACGACGTCACGAATCGAGCCCGGGTAGCCGCCAAGCCAGATGTGGTCGTTCTCGTCGCTCAATCCGGTGTAGTACGTCACGAACAACTTGCCGCCGTTCGCCACGAACTCCCGAACCCTACGGCTCGTCTCTTCGGACAGCAAATACACACACGGCAGCACGGCAATCTCGTAGGAATCCCAATCGGACCGCACCGGAACCACGTCGGCGGTGATGCCGTTGTCGGCAAGCGCGCGGAACCAATCCAACGGCTCGGTCCAATGATCGACCTGCTGGGTCGGGTTCGCGGTGTACTCGGTGGCCCACTGGGACTCGTAGTCGAACACGACGGCGACCTTGGACTTGACCGTCTTGGTGCCCATCAGACCCTCGTCGGACAGACGTCCCAGATCGGCACCCAGCTCGCACACATCACGGAAGATCTGCGAATCCTCGCCCGCATGCGGCACCATCGAGGAGTGCCACTTCTCCGCGCCGGCCTTGGACTGTCGCCACTGGAAATAGCAGATGGAGTCGGCGCCCATGGCGACCTGCGCGAGGGAGTCGCGCACGACCGAGCCCGGCTCCGCACGGTAGTTGATCGGACGCCAATTCACCGCGGAGGTGGAATGCTCCATCTGGAACCACGGTTCCTTGCGTGAAATGCCGTCCATCAGCGACGCGGCGTACGCAACCTCGTCGAAATGGGCCTCGCCCGGCGTGAAGTAGTGGTCGTTGGAGACGAAATCGACCTCCGCACCCCAGTCGTCATAGTCAAGCATCGAGCCGCCGGCGGACACCATGAAATTGGTGGTCAGCGGCAGACCCGGCGTGATGGACTCCAGCACGTCACGTTCGGCGATGTAGAGCTCCTTGAGCGCGTCGGAGCTGAACCGCTTGTAGTCGAGCAGCTTGCCCGGGTTCATGAAGTTGCCGTCACCGATGTAGCGAGGCGGGATGATCTCGGAGAAATCGTTCATGTGCTGGGCCCAGAACGCTGTTCCCCAGGCCTCGTTCACCGCGTCGATGGTCTTGTAGCGCTTCTTGCACCACTTCTGGAAGGCGCGCATGGCGTCGTCCGAGTAGTCGAAGCGGTTGTGGCAGCCGTATTCGTTGCTCACGTGCCAGGCCACCACGTATGGGTTGCCCTTATAGTGCTCGGCCATACGACGGCACAGGTTCAGCGCGTACTCGCGGAACACAGGGCTCGTCGGACGCCAATGCTCACGGGCGCCCGGCCACACGGTGTCGCCGCGCTCGTCCTTCCACAGCACCTCCGGATGGGCCTGGGTCAGCCACATCGGCGGGGAGGCGGTGGCGGAGGCGAGGTCTACGGCGATGCCCGCCTTGCCGAGCTTATCGATGGCACGGTCCAGCCAGTCGAAATCGTACTTGCCTTCCTCCGGCTCGATCTTCGCCCATGAGAAGATGCCGACTGATACAAGGTTGACGCCGGCCTTCTTCATCAGACGGATATCATCGTCCCAGACCTCCTCCGGCCATTGGTCGGGATTGTAATCACCGCCATACCAGAGACGGGATTCGGCGCCCTTCAGCGGCTGCGGCCAACTGTGCTTTCTGCGTTTACTCATGTTCCGCTCCATTACTTGTTCATTGTCTGACGCCCCCGGCCGAACCGTCGCATCGACGAAAAATCAACTGTGACATGCGAGCGGGCTGGTGCCATATCGCGCCAGCCCGCATCGCGCACGGTGAGCGTCCCTCCATATCATATACATGTTCCGTATGGAGAGCCAGCCGCTAGGCGCACGTCAAGACCGTCAGACGAACGTGACGCATGCTGCAAGCGGACACTGGCCCTCCCGCGAGATCACTCCTTGACGGCGCCGGCGGCGAGGCCGGACTGCCAGTACTTCTGCAGGCACAGGAACGCGATGACCAGCGGGATGATCGTGATCAGCGAGCCCGTGATGACCAGGTTCTGGATGGCTTGGCCGCCCGCAGTGGACGCTTGGTCCTTCCACTGGTTCAGACCGATGGTCAGCGGGAACCAGTCCGAGTCCTTCAACATGATCAGCGGCAGAAAGCAGTCGTTCCACGTGGCAACGATCGTGAACAGGGCCGCCAGCGCGATGCCCGGCACCGAGATCGAGCCGATGATCACCGCGGACACGGCCTTGCGGCCCGGGAAGCGGAACTTCGCCAAAGCGTAGCCGCCCATGATCGCCAGCAGGGTCGCGCCGCCCGCGCCCACCACCACATAGATCAGCGTGTTGATCAGCCAGCGCGCGAAGATGCCGTCGTCATGGGTGAACACCGTCACGATGTTGTCCCACAGCGCGAACGTCTTGCCAAAGCCCAGGCCGAACGCGCCTGTGAAGTCCGATTGGGTCTTCGTCGCGTTGATGAGCAAGGAGACGAACGGGAACAGGCAGCAGACCGCGAAGATCGGCACGATGAACACGACACCAACGCGAACGGCCACATGAACTTCCAACCACGCCAATCCCGCTTGTGCTTATTCACACGGGCCAAAGGCGACACACTCACCGATGTCATACCCCTCTCCTTCGAAGGACTCGAAGCGAAGCACACCGCACAGAACTTGCCACAACGCAACAGCTCATTGAACTTGTTCCGCGGAATGCACCCTCCATAAATGTTTGCGTTACCATAATATCAACATTGTTGGAATTGTCCACTTGAGGGTACGGCAAGCCATCAGGAGATGGTCTATACTGATGGTAACCAAAACATAGAAATGCCAAAAAAACAAGCAGGAACCATGGATCATTCGCAACCCGCTTCCATGCAGGACGTGGCGAAAGCCGCCAGCGTGTCGCCCCAGACGGTCTCACGAGTCGCCAACGGAAGCAATGCCGTCCGGCCGGAAACACGGCAGCGTGTGGAAGCCGCCATGGCCAAGCTGGGTTACCGGCCCAACTATGCGGCCAGGGCGCTTAAGCACGGCAAGTTCAAGGATGTCGGCGTCGTGCTGTTCAACATGCTCACCTATGGCAACGCGCGTATCCTCGGCGGCATCGCCGACGCGGCGAACAGCAATGGTTACGCCATCACGATGCAGTCCTTCGCACGCAATCGGGAACGCACCCTGCATGCCGCCATCGAGCGTATGAAGCAGCTTCCCGTGGACGGCGTCATCGCCGTCATGGAGGAGCACGTGACGGACTTCTCGGAGTTCCGCCCGCCCAAGGAGCTGCCGGTCGTCATCATCTCCGAGGATCCCGCGAACTACTGCCCCACCATCGATGCCGACCAGTACGGCTGCTCAGCCGCCGTCGTGGACTATCTGCTCAGCAAGGGGCACAAGACCGTCTACCACATCGCCGGGCCGTCCTCGTCGCGAGCCGCGGAAAGCCGCGCGCAGGGGTGGCATGACACGCTCGACCAACTGGGGCTGCGCATCCCTCCGACCTATATGGGCGACTGGGAGGCGGACAGCGGATATCAGGCCGGACTCGCGCTGGCTCACGACCCCGATTGCACCGCGATCTATGCGGCCAACGACCAGATGGCGTATGGCGCGATGCTCGGATTGCAGGCCGCCGGCAAACGCGTGCCGGAAGACGTCAGCATCGTCGGAGTGGACGATTCGCTGAGCGGGACGATTCCACGGCTGTCGCTGACCACCATGCGCATGAAATTCAACGACATCGGACGCGAGGCGTTCTTCATGACCAAGCGTCTGTGCGAGGGCCTTCGAGTGCCTTCGGGCGTGAAGACCGTGGTTCCCGCGGAGCTGGTGGAACGCGGGTCGGTGCGCGACCTGGAATCCTAGACGACGAATCTCAAGCGATAATGGCTTCGGTCTCGCCGGTGTCGAACGGGCGAGACCGAGGTCATTATCCGTTCAGCGTCGGCGATTCGTCAGAGGTTCGCCGGCTACATAACGCCTTACGTTCTCCAATGCGATACATCCGGTCGATGCCTTCCGCCGTGCGGGTCGGGTCACGACGCACTCCCAGCGTGTTCGCGCCCATGGCCTTGCATATGCTGGCGAAATGCGAGCCGATGTCCCCGGTGCCGACCACCAGCACCGTGGAGCCGCGCACGCTCAGCGCACGGCCGACATCGTGCCATCGCCGCTCCCCTTGTTGACGGGCATATATCGACATTGTAGGCGCATGGAATATTGCCGCGACGCCGGTGTAAAAATGACGATGCGCCGGCCCGTCTTTTCTAGGAGACGGGCCGGCGCATCAGACGGCCGGAGAACCGATGTTACCGGTTGGACTTACGCTTGGCTTCAAGCGTCACGACCGCACCCGCTACCATCGCGAGTGCAGCGAAGACAACGCCCATTGTGGAGGCGCCGGTCTTTGCGATCACGTCGCCGGGCTTCTTGCCGTCGCCGGGCTTTTCACCTTCACCAGGCTTCTCACCTTCACCGCCGGGGGTCGTCGGCTTGGTCTTCAGCGCGTCGATCGCCGCAGACAGAGCCGCCTCGGCGGCATTGACATCATCCTGGCTCACCTTGTCATCGTCATAGACCTTGAGCGCTGCGGCGAGCTTGTCATCAAGCACCTTGAGCGACTCGTCCGTATAGGCGGAACGGTCGATCGCCTGAGCCTTGGTGATCGTGGCGTGCAGCTTGTCCTTGTTGACTTCGGTCGGAGGCTTCTCGCCACCCTTCTTGGTGAACGTCAGCTCATACGTGACTGGGGACGTCACACCATCCGGGAAGCGGTATCCGTCGGCGGGCTCGGCGGTGACCGTGACGGTCACGTTCTCATCGCCCACGTTCACTACGGAACCAGCGGCCAACACCTTGCCGTCGACCTTGTACACGACTCCCTCGATGTCGGGGATGGTGTATGTATCGGCATCATCGTCCACTGTCGGCTTCTGCGGGGTGGCGACCTTGTCCTCCTCTACGGCCGTGGGCAGCAACTCGACATTCATTTCCGCCGCGGAGCCGAAGTTCGATCCGGAATAATCGGTCTTGATGACAAACTTGACGTACCGTCCGTTCTTGGGGGTCAGCTTGATGCGCTGCGTGTAGGCGACGTTCTTCAACGTGCCCGAGGCCACAGGGGCTCCAAAATCGTTGGGATCGTCGGAGACATACACCTCGTAATCCTTGGCGGCACCGTTATTGTTGCCGTCGATACGGGCGAGGTAGTCGAAGTAGGCGACGTTCTCACGCGATTTGCCGAGATCGAGAGTCACCCAATGCGGGGCGGACGCGGTGGTCGGGCTGTACTGGGAGTGCCAGCTCGTCGACGAGTCGCCGTCGAGCGCCCTCGCCGCCTCTGCACCGGAGTTCTGCGACGACTGGGCGTGCACGCTGATCTCATCCTGCGGGACATACACGCGGGAGGCCGGTGCAGTGGCGGAATCGGCCACGACCCAGCCGGCGTCGTCCTTGCCGAGTGCCTTCAGCGCCTGCTTCAGCGTCAGCCCGGCGGTCATGCCGTCGAAGCTCGCGGTGGTGGCTTTGTCGCTTTTGCCGTATGTCGTCACGGTGATGGGCTCGTCCTTGGTGCCGTAGCCGAAGACGGCGAAGTCCCCGGTCAGCTCGGTGCCCGCCTTGACGAAGATCACGGAGCCTGGCGCGACGGTCACATCGTGCAGCTGCTCGATCGACGTCATGGGCTTGTCCTTCGTAAATCCATCTCCCGCGGTCTGCGCCGTCGGGTCGATGTAGTAGGCGCGGGCGCCGGTCTGAATCTCGGATTCGGTGTGGAACACCTCAAGACGGCTCAGACGCACCGGACCGCGGGAGGAGTTGACCACCAGACGGATGGCATCGATGTTCTGGGACGTGAAGCGAAGGTCGCGCTGCTGCCCGACCGTCGTCATAGTCGCCAGATTCGTCCATGTTCCATTGACTCGTCCCTGCAGGGTGGCGCTTTCGATCTGCTGGCCGGCATTGCGCACGTCCTCGGAGATCTTCACTGCATCCACGGCGACAGCGCTGCCCAGATCGATGGTGTACGTCGGCGTATTGCCCACGGCCTTGTCGGAGGAGAGCTTCGAACCGTCGGTCAGCTTCGGGGCCGCTACCGCGGTGCCGTTCGCGGACGCGGCGACGGTCGCGCTCTTGCCCAGGGCAAGATCGGTGCCGTAGCGTCGGGCGAGCTCCTCGCCCAGCCCCTTAAGTCCCGCGGCATCCGCATCGGCGAGCTTGCCGGTATCGGACGGTGGGACGTTCAGCAGATACTGCGAGTTGCGTCCTGTGGACTGCTCGTAGTACTTCACGACTTGAGCTACGGACGCCGGCGATTGGTTGGCATGGTAGAACCATCCGGGCCGGTTCTTGGCGTCGACTTCGGCCGGATACCAGTGCAGCTGGTTGGCGGCGCCGCTGCGGATCTCGGACAGCACGCTCGACATGGTGCCAAGCTTACCGTCGGGGGCCATCTGGCTAGGCTTGAGCGACACCTTGTCCACGCCATCGTTGTATGCCGCCTGCGGGCTCCACTCGGTCTGACGGGCCCAGCCGTCCTCGTTGCCCACCCATCGGGCATCGTATGCGGCGTTGGCCTGAATTGCCTGAGGCTGAAGCCGGCGGATCATCTCGTAGAACACGCCATAGTCGTAATGCTCAGTGCCTGCGGTGTTGCCTTGGGCACCGTCGAACCAGACCTCGGAGATGTCGCCGTACTCAGTCAGCAGCTCATAGAGCTGGTTGAGCATGTAGGCGCCGTAATCCGTGGCCTTGTACTTGAACGTGGGCAGTTTGCCGGAAGCCACCTTGCCGGCGCGGTCGTCGTTCTTTACCAGCGTGGGGATCGTGCGCTCGACGCGTGCAGAGTTGTTGCCCCAGACGCCCTTCCTCTCCATGTAGGAATCGGCCGGCGAATAGTAGATGCCGACCTTCAGGCCGTATTTCTTCGCCGAGGCGACAATCTTGCGGAACAGGTCCTTCTCCCCCGTGCGCTTGGCGACGGCGGTGTTTGCCCAGTCGTGCTCGGTGTTGTACCGCGAGTCGTACAGCTCGAAACCGTCATGGTGCTTGACCGTCACCATGATCATCTTGAAGCCACCGTCGGCGAAGGACTTCGCCCACTGGTCAGTGTCGAGGCCGGTCGGGTTGATGCGGGAGGGATCCTCGTTACCGTGACCCCACTCCTGGTTGTAGTACGTGTTGATGCCGTAATGGAGGAAACCGATCTGACCCCAGTCGATGTAGTCGGCCTGCCCTTCGGTCGGACGCAGCTTGGACAGCTTGGTCTTAAGCGCGGCCTCGCACTCGGCGGGCTTCACGTCGAAGGTATTCGCCTCCTTGATGCCCGACGTGTCGCAGCTGACCTGAGAGTAGACCAGCTTGAATTCGTTGGTGGTGAAGTTCGCGGAGGTTTTGGCCAGGCGGATCTCGCTCAGCGAGCCGACGAAGCCGCGGCTGAGCGCGTCGGTATGCACGTCGTTGCCGAAGCCGACCTTGCCCTTGATGCTCGAATTCAGGTAAGCCAGACCGGTGATGTTCTTGGTCTGGGCGTCGCCGCCATCCACGCGCATGACGAGCTTCGCGCCGGTGCCGGCCTTATTGGGCACGTACGCCACCGACACGACGTGCTCCGCACCCGTGGCGGCCGCGGACTCGATCTTGTGGTCGGTCCAATTATTGCCGGACTTGGTGGAGGCGCCGAACACGAGCTTGTTCGACTCGTAGCGCAGGAACAGGTTGCCGCCCGCGCCGAACAGGGTCTGGTTGTCGCCGGTCTGCGTCGGGGTGAAGCGCAGCTCCGCGACCAGCGGGCGGGTGATGGCCTCGTTGTCACCGAGGGTGAAATCCGTGGGCGTGAAATCGAATCCGGCCGTGCCGCCGCCCAGCGTGACGGCGGAGTTCGAGATGGACGGATTGGCTGAGCGCGACACCAGCGAGCCCAGCATCTGCTCGCCGCTCGCCGCGGTATATGAGGTGCCGCTGAACGTGCCGTTGAAATCGACATGCAGTAGCTGGGATGCGTCAAGAATCTCCCACGGGGCGTTCGAATCGGCGACACGCGCGCGGAACACGTCACCGGCAAGACCGCGGCTCGCCGCGCCGGAAGCGGGGTTCACCTCGTAGCCGATCCCGAACTTGTTCGTGACGGAATCGCTGACGGCCGCGAGCTCACCGGCCGCGGAGGTGGCGGTCTCGCCGGCCACGCCATCCACCGACAACTGCAACGTCGAGGCAGTGCCGTCGGCTCCCGGCAGATATGTCAGCTGGATGATGTGCTTCACATTGTTGGAAGGCAGCGTCACGGACTTTGTGTAGTCGTTCCATGTACTGCCGGAAGGGTTCGTGGAGAAGCCGTATTCGAGGTTGCTGCCGTTCGCCCGCACGAAGATGTTGCCCATGGCGGAGAACAATGTGGCGAGGTTGCTGGGCGTCTGCGTCGTACGGTATTCCATTTCGGCGCGGAATCCCTTGTTCACCTTCCCGCTCGCGCTGAAGCTCGCGGTCGAGGTGAATGTCACGCCGTTGGTGCCGCCAGCGAGGGTGATGCCGCCGCCGTCAAGCTTGGTCGGTATGCTGCCGTGCTTGGTCACGGAGCCCTTCGCCACCTCGTCGCCACCTGTGGTGTAGGTGTCTGCAGCGAACGTGCCGCCGAACGACACATCGAGGTATTCCATCGGATCCGCCGCCACCGCGACGTTCGGCAATGCCACGAACGCGAGCGCCGAGACCGCTATCAATGCGGTGAGTCTGCGCAGCCACGAACGCGAGCATCCTCTTGATGCTGTGTGTAGCATATTTCAATCCTCTATGATTTTGAACATTCTTGTACTTCTTGCCGGAATCTTTGCCCCGGAGGCACGACATCGTTCCGCCAAGTGTTCAGATTCCCGCAGACAGTCTATCAGATCAGGCTGATTTAAGGTACCCTATGCAGGAGTTCGACATATGACGATGCCGGAGAGCATTGGACTCTCCGGCACCGGTCATGTTCAGCCCCTACGGCGCTTGATGGTCAGCAGCACCGTCGCAGCGCTGGCGAGCGCCATGACCGCGACCGATATCGCGGTCACGTTCACGCCGGTCGCCGACAGCGGAGGCTTGGGTTTGTCGCAGGTCTCATACCCATGATCGCTGGTTCTCGCATAGTACGTCGCACACATTATCATCACCTCGTCAATCGCCCGGTAACGCAAGCATACCGCGGAACAACAAAAGTGGTCCCGCCGTTGAACGGCAGGACCACTTCATGCATTCCACGCGCCCGTGCGTCACGCAGCGGGCGCGGTCGGCTCACCACGGTGTCACGCCTTGGCGACCTCCACACCCAGCTCGGCGCCTTCCTTCACCGCGAAGGAGGTGGCCAGCGTCTCATGGGCGATCAGATCGCGGAACCGCTCGACATCGGCCACATTGACGGACGGCACGGTCAGCACTAGGGCGATGCGATCGGCGATGTCCAGGTCGGCGGCCTTGCGGGCGTCCTGCACGGCGCGAATCACGTCGCGGGCGTAGCCCTCGGCCTCCAGGTCGGCGGTCAGCACGGTATCGAGGATCACGAAACCGCCGGTGGGCAGAGCGGCCGACACGGAAGCGTCGGCCTCGGCGGCGTTCTCCTCCTCCACACGGTTGATTAGCTCGTATTCGCCGGCCTCCAGCGCAACCTCGCCGTTCGGCGTCTCGACGACCGGAGCACCGGTCGCGGCATCGACGTGCCAAGCACCGGTCTTGGACGCCTTGATGGCGAACTGGACCTGCTTGCCGAGGCGCGGACCGGCGGCGCGGGCGTTGACCTTCAGCTCGTGCACGATCTTCAGCCCCTGCGAACCGGCATCCTCCATCGTGCAGAACTCAATATCCTTTATATTAAGCTCTGACTTGAGAATTTCATCGTACGCCTTGACGGCGTCCACATCCTCGACCACGACGGTGAGCTTGGCGAGCGGCTGGCGCACACGGATCTGGGCGGCCTTGCGCAACGACAGAGTGCCGGAGACGATCTCGCGCACCTTCTCCATCGCGTCCACCAGTGCCGGGTCGTCGACCAGCACACGGCCAAGCTCGGTCGCCTCACCGGTCTTCTCGTCCGCGACGTACGGCCAATCGGCCAGATGCACGGATTCACCGCCGGTCAGGCCACGCCACACGGATTCGGACTCCATCGGGGCGAGCGGCGCGAGAACGCGCATGAACACCTCAAGCACGGTGTACAGCGTGTTGAACGCGTTCGCGTCCTCCTTCCAGAAGCGGTCACGGGTGTTGCGGATGTACCAGTTGGTGAGCACGTCGATGAAGTCACTTGCCGCATCGCACGCGTCAGAAATCGCGAACTCGTCGAGCGACTTCTCTACACGCTCTACGAGCCTGCGGGTGCGGGCCAGCAGGTAACGGTCCATCTCGGGCAGACCCGCCACCTCATCCGCGCGCAGCTGACGGGCGTCGAAGCCGGCCCCGCCATTGGCCGCGTTCGCATACAGCGTGAAGAAGTAGTAGGAGCTCCACACCGGCAGCATGACCTGGCGCACGGTGTCGCGGATGCCCTCAGCGGTAACAATGAGGTTGCCGCCGCGCAGGATTGGCGACGACATAAGGAACCAGCGCATGGCGTCGGAACCGTACTTGTCGAACACGCCGTTCACGTCCGGGTAGTTGCGCAGGTGCTTCGACATCTTCTGGCCGTCGGAACCGAGCACGATGCCGTGGCAGATCACGTTCTTGAACGCCGGACGGTCGAACAGCGCGGTGGCCATCACGTGCAGCAGGTAGAACCAGCCGCGAGTCTGGCCGATGTATTCGACAATGTAATCGGCCGGGAAGTGCTGCTCGAACTTCTCCTTGTTCTCGAACGGGTAGTGGAACTGCGCGAACGACATCGAACCGGATTCGAACCAGCAGTCGAGCACGTCGCTGATACGGTGCATGTGGCTCTTGCCGGTCGGGTCGTCCGGGTTGACGCGCGTGAGGTTGTCGATCCACGGACGGTGCATGTTGACGTTGCCGTCCTTGTCGCGCGGGTAGTCGCCGAAGTCGGCCTTGAGCTCCTCCAACGAACCGTACACGTCGACGCGCGGGTACTTCGGGTCATCGCTCACCCACACCGGGATCGGCGAACCCCAGAAGCGGTTGCGGGAGATCGACCAGTCGCGCGCGTTGGCGAGCCACTTACCGAACTGACCATCCTTGACATTCTCAGGAATCCAGTTGATCTGCTGGTTGAGCTCCAACAGGCGCGGCTTGATCTTCGTCACCGACACGAACCAGGAGCTCACAGGCTTGTAGATCAGCGGCGTGGCGCAACGCCAGCAATGCGGGTAGGAGTGCACATAGCTCTTCTCCTGGAACAGGATCGCGCGATGCTCGGCCGGGATCTCGGCCAGCGGGCCGTCTCCGTTGCGCAGGTTGCGCAGAATCGGCTTGTTCGCGTCGAACACGTACATACCCTCGTAATCGGGGCACTGCGCGGTGAAGCGGCAGCCGGCGTCGAGCACGTCAGTGCTCTTGATGCCGTGCGCGTTCAGCGTGTTCATATCGTCCTCACCATAGGGAGCCTGGTGAACCAGGCCGGTACCCTCGACGGTGTCTACGTAGTCCGCGGTAAAGATTTGGTAGCCTTCGGGCCCCGGCACGTTGCCCTCAGACTCGGCTTTGTCGCCAGCGAAGTACGGGAACACCGGCCAGTAACGCCAACCGGCCATCTCGGAGCCCTTGAGCTCGCGCACGACCTCGTAATCCTCGCCGAGCTCCTTCTCGTACTTGGAGAGCAGGGGCTTGCCGAAGTAGAACTTCTTGCCGGCGTACTTGCCCTGCGTCGGGCGCACCTCGACATAGTCGATGTCAGCGCCGACGACGATCGCGAAGTTGGTGGGCACGGTCCACGGCGTGGTGGTCCAGAAGACCGCGTAGGCGTCCTCCTCGTCGCGCAGCTTCACGGCCACCGACACGGTGGTGTCCTGACGATCCTGATACACGTCGGCGTCCATGCGCAGCTCGTGCGCCGAAAGCGGCGTCTGATCCTTCGGGCAGTACGGCAGCACGCGGTAGCCCTGGTACGCCAGGCCCTTCTCGTACAGCTGCTTGAACGCCCACATCACCGACTCCATGTACGGGATGTTCAGCGTCTTGTACCCGTGCTCGAAGTCGACCCAGCGGGCCTGACGATGCACGTAATCCTGCCATTCGTGCGTGTACTTCAGCACGGAGGCGCGGCAGGCGTCATTGAACTTGTCGATGCCCATCTTCTCGATCTGGTCGACCGAGTCGATGCCGAGCTCCTTCTGCGCCTCCAGCTCGGCGGGCAGACCGTGCGTGTCCCAGCCGAACACGCGGTTGACCTTGCGGCCCTTCATGGTCTGGTAGCGCGGGATCACGTCCTTCGCGTAACCGGTCAGCAGGTGGCCGTAGTGCGGCAGGCCGTTCGCGAACGGCGGGCCGTCGAAGAACACGAACTCGTTCTGGCTATGGTCGCCGGAAGGGTTGCGTTCAACGGACTTGTTGAAGGTGTCGTCCTTGTCCCAATACTTCAGGACGGTTTCCTCCATGTTGGGGAAACTCGGGTTCGGCGCGACGCTGGCGGTCTCGCCGCCCTCGTTCGCCTTGGGATACACGTGGGAATTGGTGGTTTCGCTCACCATTGCTCTCCTCGATGTCGCATTGCACTGGTCCTACGGGAGCTGGCTATAGCGAACCATTCACGGGAAGAACAGGGATTGAGACGGCCGTTCGCCACACCGGCGGCATATATGCGCCGGCGATGTCCTCGCGGCCGGAACCCTTGTTCCGCCCGGAACGGCCGTCATGGCCATTCCCGCCTACGAGGACGATGATCGGCGGCATGCCCTCAGGCTGCCGACCGCCACCGCGGTACCACCTCGCTTGTCGCTCGCATCCGGCCATCCTAAGACGGCGAAAACTCGCGACCGCTTGTGTTCGGCTGTGACGGGCCGATCCCGTCGGTTCTACTCAGCTTCGTGCCGTCGACGTTCGATCGACCGTCATGAAGCTTTTCTTCCGAAGACTCCCCGCTGATAACGGATCATCGCCTTGACTTCGGTGCATATCCTAGCACGGTGTGTGGCCGACGGAACCGGGGTGTCCGCGAACGCCGTCGGCTCGCGGCCAGGCAATCATGCGAGGCCCGAAATCCGACCATCATGCCGGATGTACGCCGACGCTCAATCGCGCACGATGCTGCCGACGATCCCCGAGACAATGGACATGATGAGAGAGCCGAGCACCGCCCACCAGAACCCGTGCACCAGCACGCCAACACCGAACAGACTGATTGCCAACCATGAGGCGAGCCGCATGAACAGCCAGTTGATGACCAGATACAGCAGCCCGAACGTGAGAATCGAAAACGGCAACGCGATCAGCTGCGTCACCGGCTTGATCGAGGCGTTGATCAGCGCCATGAACAGCGCGAACACTGCGATTCCCAAAATCGGAGGCTGCCCCACCGCGGTCATGCCGGGCAGAAGCACCACCATCACCGCGGCCGCAACCGTCAGCACCAGCCATCGCATCAGAAAATCCTTCATGGCGCCCATCTTATGCCATCCAAGCCGTCACCGATCGGTTGCGATGTGCCGGTTCGGTGCATTCATCATATGTCGGGCACGATCATCGAGAACGATTGCACTTAAGGGCACAATCGCCGCCTAAAGACCCAGACCACCCTCAGTCGGCTCCGCCGACAGCTCCCGCCAGCAGGAGCCAGCATGCAACTCCAATACGACGTCAGGGCGGAAATCGTCGATTACGTTCCGCGGATTCTTCGGCTACCATGCAAACAGGAGGACGACGATGACTACAAAGGAAACGGCGGCGGCGACCACGACGAAGCAGGCAGCCGCCCGGCAACGGGCGTTCGCGCAACTGGACGCGACCTTCCGCTCAGGAGTCACCCGGCCACTGCGCTGGCGAAAGGCGCAACTCGACGCGATGGCCCGAATGCTGAGGCAGAATGCCACCGTCATCGCCCGTGCGGTACGCGCCGACCTGGGCAAACCCGCCGCGGAGACCGCGCTGATGGAAATCGGGCTGGTGCTCGATGAGATTCGCTTCATCAAGCCACGCCTCGGCAGGTGGGCGGCGCGGCATCCCAAGCCGATGCATTACCTGCTGCAGCCCGCAGTCGGCTGGACAGTCGCCGAGCCGAAAGGCGTGGCGCTCATCATCTCGCCGTGGAACTATCCGGTGCTGCTCAGTTTCGAGCCTATGGCGGACGCGATCGCCGCAGGCAATTGCGTGTGCATGAAACCATCGGAGCTGTCTCCGCACACCAGCGGCGTGATGGCGGACCTCATCGCACGGTACATGGACCCGCAGGCGTTCCTCGTGGTTCAGGGAGGGCAGCAGGAGACGACAAAGCTGCTGGAGCAGCCGTTCAATCACATCTTCTACACCGGCGGAGGAAAAGTCGGTTCGATAGTCATGGCCGCCGCCGCGAAGCATCTCACACCGGTCACTTTGGAGCTCGGAGGCAAGTCGCCGGTGTTCGTCGACCGTACCGCGAACCTCGACGTCGCCGCGCGGCGCATCGCCTGGGGGCGGTTCATCAACGCCGGGCAGACCTGCGTGGCACCCGACTATGTGCTCGCAACGTCCGACGTCATCGAGCCGCTGGCAGGAAAGATCGCCGAGGCCGTCACGCGGTTCTTCGGCTCAGACCCGCAACATTCCGACAGTTTCGGACGCATCATCAACGCCCGGCATTTCGACCGGCTGACTGCGCTGCTGCCCGATCCGAAGAGCCCCGCCACCGGACGCACGGTATGCGGGGGCAATACCAGACGCGATGACCTCTACATCGCACCGACCGTGCTATTGGGCGTCAAACCCGATGCGCCGGTGATGCAGGAGGAGATATTCGGCCCGATTCTGCCCATTCTGGAAGTCGCCGACGCGAAAGCCGCAGTGGAATTCATCAACGCCCGGCCACGCCCGCTGGCGGCCTACGCGTTCACGGGCAGCAAGAGGGTACGGCGGATGTTCGAGCGCGAAGTCAGTTGCGGAGCGCTGGGATTCAACCTGCCGCTTGGCCATCTGATCTCCAGTTGGCTGCCGTTCGGCGGCGTGGGAGCTTCGGGCATGGGCTCATATCACGGCAAGGCCGGGTTCCTGGAGTTCAGTCATGTCAAGATCGTGGTCGGCAAGCCCGCGGTGCCGGATACGCTTTCGCTGGTGTATCCGCCGTATGACGGCTTGAAGAAGATACTGATTTCGGCGGTCAGTCATACGCCGAGAGTGCGGTAGCGGGACACGGCGCACCTCCCGCTGACGGGAGGTGACGCGCAGCGCCAGCGGGTGGTGACCACCCCAGTCGGCTCAGCCGACAGCCCCCGTCAGCGGGGACGTTACAGTGTTCCAGTCAGCTCCGCCGACAGCCCTTCGGGCCCTGCAATTATGGACGGGCTAAGCATGATTGTTCCGCTGGCTCACTGTCGTTCGCTCTTCGCCTACAAACAGCACCGCTGTTTGCTTGACGGCTCAGCCCGTCAACGGGGGCATAACGTAAAAGCCCCTCGCGATGAGGGGCTTTATCGATGAGTAGGACTTGTTACTTGGCTTCGTTGGTGGTGAGCATGGCCTTGGTGACCTGTTGGTAGAGATCCTCGTAGCCGCCGGGCGTGGAGGCGGGCAGCACGACGGTCTTGGTGTTGTTCGACTCGGACAGCGAGCGCATCACATCAAGGTACTGGTTGAACAGCACGACGTTGTTGACGTCGTTGATGTCCATGCCCACGGCCTGCAGGCTCTTGATCTGGTCGACGATGCCGTTTGCGATCTCACGACGGTAGTTGGCCTGGCCCTCACCCTGGAGTCGGGTCTTCTCGGCGTCCGCAGCGGCCTGCGTCTCGATCTGGATGCGCTGCGCCTCGGCACGCTGGCGGGTGGCCTCCTTCTCACGCTGCGCGGCGTTGATGGAGTCCATCGCGCTCTTGACCTGCGGGCTCGGGTCAATGGCGGTGATCAGCGTCTTGACGACGGTGAAGCCGAAGCGCGCCATCTCGGCGCCGACCGTCTTCTGCACGTCGAAGGCGACGTCGTCCTTGCGGGCGAAGGCGTCATCGAGGCTGAGCGCCGGGATCGCGGAACGCAGCGCGTCCTCCATGTAGCTCCTGAGCTGTCCGGCGGGATCGCGCAGCTCGTAATATGCGGTGGCGACGTTCTCAGGATTGACACGGAACTGCGTCGAAGCGACGACCGTGACGAACACGTTGTCGAGCGTCTTGGTTTCCAGCTGCACGTTCAGCTGGGAGACTCGCATGTTCGTCTTCGTCGAGATGCGGTCGACGAACGGGATCTTGGCGTGGATGCCGGCGAACTGGACCTTATTGTATTTGCCGAACCGTTCGATGATGTATGCCTGCTGTTGCGGCACGATGAAAATCGAGGCGCACAGCACGGCGAGGACGATGACGACGATGACGCCCGATATGATCAGAGCACCTGTCATTCCCACCAGAACACCCATCATTCCTCCTTGCCTGGTGTTGCCGCACCCTACTTCGGGCGCGATGTCTATTCCATCCTATCCGAAAACGACGGGCTTTCAGTGAAAGCTCACATAGAATTCAAGAGTTGTTCGCCGTGTGGCCCTTCTTCGTCTCACCGTACGGGACGGCGGCATGCCCGCGTCTACTCCCCGTATGCGCCGGCTATGGCCCGGTCAAGGTCGGCCATCAGGTCTCCCGCGTCCTCAAGACCGATGGACAGACGAATCAGATCGTCGCTCACACCGGCGGCCTTGCGATACGATTCCGGCACCTCGCGGTGAGTGATGTTCGCGGGGTCGACGATCAGCGACCTTGCGTCGCCGATATTTGGCACGTATGAGAACAGCTTCACGCCGTCGAGGATGCGACGCACACGGTCCGCGCCGCCTTCCACCTTGAACGAGAGGATCTGGCCGACGCCTCGGGGGAAGTATTTCCCGGCGAGCGCATGATACGGCGAGTCCGGCAACCCTGAATAATTCACCGACACGACATGCGGCGTGTGTTCGAGGTGCCCGGCGATGGCCGTCGCCGTTTCGACCTGGCGGGCGACCCGCTGCGGCAGCGTCTCCAGTCCGATCAGCTGCAGGTATGCGTTGAACGGGCTTTGCACGGCACCGAACGTGCGCAGGTATTTGACGCGGATGCGCCTGATGAACGCTTCGGAGCCAAACGCCCCGGAGAAGCTGCGCTGGTTGCCGTCGATGTCGGCGATGACCTGCTCAGGCCGCGTGAATTGCAGGAAACGGCCGTTCGCCCAGTCGAACCGTCCGGCGTCGACGATCACGCCGCCGATGGCGTTGCCATGCCCGGTGATGCCCTTGGTGGTCGAATGCACAACGATGTCGGCGCCGAATTCGATCGGGCGCAGCAGGTACGGCGTCGGCACGGTGTTGTCGAGAATCAGCGCCAGTCCGTGCCGGTGCGCCAGATCGGCCAGCGGACGGATATCGGTGAGGCGGTGTTCGGGTTGGCGACCGTCTCGGCGAAGATGGCACGGGTCGCGGGACCGATCAGAGACTCGATCTCATGCAGGTCGTTGATGTCCTTGACGAAATCAGCGTGGATGCCGAACTGCGGCAGGAAGTCGCCGAGCGCATCGACTGACGCCCCATACAGGTTCGTCGGCGCGATGATGCGGCCACCGCCCTCCCCCGCGCACATCAGCGCGTATGACACCGCGGCCATGCCCGACGACACCGCCACCGCGCCGACGCCACCCTCCAGGGCGGCGAGCCGGCGTTCGAGCGCATCGACGGTCGGATTGGCGACTCTGGAATACTCGAACCCGGATATCTCACCGGCGGCCAGATCACGGCCACGAGCGGCGTTCTCCAAATCGAAGGCGGCGGAGGCGTAGATGGGCACGCTGACCGCATCGTCGTTGCGGTTCGCATTATACCCGCCATGAACCGCAAGCGTGCTGAAATCAGTCATTTCCAAATCCCTTTCATCCGCATGACCGCCAAAACAACGAACACCGACCGCCATATTTCTTCAAGACACGACAGTGCGGGCGTCATCGCCATGAACGTCGACGCCCGCACGGCCCGCACCGCATGATAGGCACGGTACGCGACCCTATGCGGCCACTTCCGTCGTCAGCCGGTCGAGCACCTGACCGCTTACGCCGTCGATGTCCAGCGCCTCGAACGCCTTGTCGAAGCCCTGCCCCAGATCCTCGATCAGGTCGGACACGTCCTCGATGCCCACCGACAGACGCACCAGCTCGTCGGTGATGCCCACCTTGAGACGCTCCTCGCGAGGCAGCTCGAAATGCGTCATGCGGCATGGCAGCTCGGCGAGGCTTTCCACCGCGCCCAGACTGACGGCGAGATGGAACACGTGCAGGTTGTCGAGCACGATGGACGGGTCGACCCCCGGCACCACTTCGAAGGACAGCACGCCGCCGAACCCCTTGAGTCCATTCTCGGCGAGCAGACGGTTGCGGTCGCCATACACGCCCGGGTAATGCACGGCCCGAACGAGCGGATGCGCCAGCAGGTATTCCGCCACGGCCTGCGCGTTGCGCTGCTGACACTCTATGCGCAGCGCCAACGTCTGGATGCCACGGCGCACGTCGTTGCATTCGGTCGGGGCGAGCACGCCGCCGAACCGGTTCTGCGCGAAGTAGATGCCATTGCCGACCTCATCGTCCAACACCACCACAAGGCCGGCGTTCACCTCGGAATGGCCTGCCAGGTATTTGGTGGCCGAATGGATGACGATATCCGCGCCCAAATCGAGCGGCTGCTGCAGGTACGGGGTGACGAACGTGTTGTCGACGATGGACAGCGCGCCGTATCGGTGCGCGATGGCCGAGATGCGGTTGACGTTGTTGATCTGCAGCAGCGGGTTGGTCAGCGTCTCGAAATATACGGCGCTGGCCGCGCGGCCGCCTCTGTCGCGCCCGCTGATCGCGGCGTCGAGCGCCTCGTAGTCGGCGGTGTCGACGCTGTCGAACTCCAGCCCGCGCTTGGCGAAGTACTCGTTGAACAGCGAATACGTGCCGCCGTAGATGTTCTTGCCGACCACGATGCGGTCCCCGGGTTTGAAGATGGACAGCACCGCGTGAATCGCGGCGAGTCCGGACGCGAACGCGAAGCCGCGAGTCCCGTGCTCCAGCTGGGCGATCTGCTTTTCCAGAAAGTCGCGGGTCGGGTTGCCGCTGCGCGCATAATCCCAGCGGGGCATGGCGTTGACCGATTCGACAGCGTATGTGGATGAGTTGTAGATGGGCGGGTTGACGGCTCCGGTGTTGTTGTCGTTGACCGGCAATCCGTGGACCAGCTGAGTGTTGAACCTCGTCATGAGCACCCCCTGCGGTTTTTCTTGGCGGGTTTCCCGATGAACCCCGCGTGACCCTTATGAAGGTAGTCAGCGGCCGGCGGCCTCGCAACCCGGACGGCATACACATTATTTATAGGATGCTCAAAACCTTTGCAAACACTGGATTTTCACGACTTGCACGGCATCTTTGACGACCGGCAAGAGCCATTTGCGACACGCACGGAATGTTCTGGCGGCAACCAAGGCGCGACTAAGTGCGACATGGCTTCGCGCAGAAACCGACGCTACGACCCATCGGCCATCGTGATGTTCGTCACATCCGTGCCCTGTAGGGCATTTGGCCTCACCCCGGCAGCGGAACCGGGCGATATGCTGGAGTGACGCCGGCGGGATTCACGCGCCGGAGGGACCCAAGCAAAGGAGCTCGCCCATGACCACCGTAGCCATCGTCGGATGCACTCACGCGGGAACGTTCGCCGCCACATCCATCCTCAAGCAGCATCCCGACTGGACGGTCCACGTATTCGAACGCAACGACTCGCTGTCGTTCCTTTCCTGCGGCATCGCGCTGTGGGTCGGCGACCACGTGTCCGACCCGGAGCGCATGTTCTATTCGTCGCCGAAGGCCCTCGCCGAAGCCGGCGCCACGATGCACATGCGCCACGACGTGCTCGATGTGGATGTCGCCGGCAAGGTGTTGCGCGCCCGTGACATGAACACCGGGGAAGTCGGCGAATACCGATACGACAAACTGGTGATCACCACCGGTTCCGCGCCCGTGGTGCCGCCGATCGACGGGCTGGACGAGGCGCTCGAATCGGGACGCGTGCTGCTGTGCAAGAATTGGGACCATGCGATGGCGATCAAGGAGCGCGCGGGCAGCGCGAAATCGGCCGTCGTGATCGGCGCGGGGTACATCGGCGCGGAGATCGCCGAGCAGTTCAGCGAAATCGGCGTGAAGACCACGCTGGTGGATGCGCTGGACCGCGTGCTGGCGAACAATTTCGACGCGACCATCACCGATGACGTGGAGCAGGCGTTCGACGAGCATGGCGTGACCCTGGCGCTCGGTCAGAAGGTGACGGCGTTCCGGCCGGCGGCCGGCAGCGACGGGATCGAGGGCTCCGGCGTGACCGTGGTCACCGAGAAGGGCGAGTACACGGCCGATGTGGCGATCCTGGGCGCCGGATTCCGCCCGAACACCGCGTTGTTCGCGGATCAGCTGCGTATGCTGAAGAACGGGGCGATCGTCATCGACGACTACATGCGCGCCTCATTGCCGGACAACACGGTGCTCGACGACGTGTTCGCGGCGGGCGACAGCGCCACGGTCCGATACAACCCGACCGGCGCGGACGATTACATCCCGCTCGCCACCAATGCGGTGCGGCAGGGGCTGCTCATCGGCGAGAACATCGTCGCCGCGACGAAGCGGTATCCCGGCACGCAGGCCACCAGCGCAGTGCAGTTGTACGATCTGGCGATGTCCGCCACGGGACTCACCGCCGGCGGCGCGAAACGCCGAGGCATCGCCGCGAAATCGACGACGATCACGCAGGATTACCGCCCCGATTTCATGCTCACCACCACGCCGGTGACGACCACGCTGGTGTGGAGCCCGGTCACCCGGCGCATCCTGGGTGCGCAGTTCCTGTCGAAGCATGACATCTCGCAGGCGGCGAACGTCGTGTCCGTGGCCATTCAGGCGGGGTTCACGATCGATCAGCTCGCCGGCGCCGACCTGTTCTTCCAGCCGAACTTCAGCCAGCCGATCAATTTCGTCGGAGCCGTGGCCATTCAGGCAGTGGCCGAAAGCTGACCCCAATCGTTGACTCGCGCTCAACGCGGATGCGAAAGCCCCGATCATTGGGAAACGGCCATTCCGGTTCTCGTATCCGCGGCTAATGCGAGCGCACGATTCGCATCAGCCGCGTGACCTGTTCGGCGGTGCGGGCCACGTTCGCACGGGCGTCGCGCAGCAGCTCATCGAGACTCGCGGCACCCGGCGCGGCATCGAAGACCGCATCGATGCCGCGCCCGTGCAGACACTCGATGCCGTCGCCGACGTGGCCGGCGATAGCAATCACCGGTTTGCCGTGCCGCTTCGCCACGGAGGCGACCCCGACCGGCGTCTTGCCGAACATGGTCTGCGCGTCAATCGAACCTTCGCCGGTGAACACGATGTCCGCCCATTGCGCGGCGGCATCCAGCCCGGACTGCTCGATCACCAAGTCGATACCCGGGCGAAAATCGGCGTGCAGCACGGCGAGCAGCGCCATGCCGATGCCGCCCGCCGCCCCGGCTCCGGGATGATCGGCGATGGGCGTGCGGGTACGGTGGTCAGGACGGGAACGGTGGCCAGGAGACGATGATTCAGCCACGGCCGCTTCGACTTTTCCGCCATCGCCATTCCGTTCGGCGGGCACCTGTTCAGCGAGCGCACGTTCGATGACCGACGAGACGTGCCGCAGGGCGCCGTCCAACAGCGTCACGTCTTCGCGACTCGCGCCCTTCTGCGGGCCGAACACCGCGCTGGCGCCCTCGGGGCCGGTCAGCGGATTGGTCACATCGCAGGCGGCGATGACATGCACGTCGCCAAGCCGTCTGTCCAGGCCGCTTAGGTCAACGCGCTCCACTTCGGCGAGCGCCGCCCCGCCCGGCCGCACGTCACGCCCGTCATGGTCAAGCAGCCGCACCCCCAACGCCTGCAGGAGACCGCAGCCCGCGTCGTTGGTGGCGCTGCCGCCGAGCCCGACGATGATCGTCTCGGCGCCGGCGTCGAGCGCGGCCCGGATCAGTTCGCCCGTGCCGTATGACGTCGTGGCCTTCGGGTCGCGTTCGGATGGGCGCAGCAGCGCCAGTCCGCTGGCGGCGGCGGTCTCCACGACCGCGGTGCGGCCGTCGCCGAGCAGCGCGAGCCCGGCCTGCACCGGGCGTCCGAGGGGATCGTGCGCGCCGGCCGTCAGCATCGTGCCGCCGGTGGCGTCGGCCAGCGCCCGCGCGGTTCCCTCTCCCCCGTCAGCCATGGGCAGGCATCGTATTTCGGCGTCGGGGTCACCGCGGCGGATGCCTTCGGCCAGGGCCCGTGCCGCCTCGGCGGCGGTCAGGCTCTCCTTGAAGGAATCAGGCGCACATAGGTATCGCATCGCCGGATCACACCTGCTATTCGGTGCGCAGCGCGGTGGCCGGGTCCTGCTTGGCGGCCTTGCGCGACGGAATCAGGCCGCCGATAAGGGTGAGCACCATGCTGAGCACCACCAGGATCACCGCTCCGGCCACCGGCAGCGCGGCGTTCACGTCGTTGGTGCCGATGAAATGGTGCAGCACCTGGTTGCCCGGTATGAGCAGCAGCAGCGTCACGCCTATGCCGATCAGGCCGGCGCACAGGCCGATGAGTCCGGTCTCCGCGTTGAACACCTGCGACACATTGCGCTTCGAGGCGCCCATCGCGCGCAGGATGCCGATCTCCTTGGTGCGTTCCAGCACCGAGATGTACGTGATGATGCCGATCATGATCGACGACACCACCAGCGACACGGACACGAACGCGATCAGCACATAGGAGATCACGTTGATGATCGTCGTCACCGAGCTCATCATCAGGCCGACGTAATCGGTGTAGACGATCTTGTCGGCCTTGGGCACGGTCTTGTTGTAGTCGGTGATGGCCTTGGACACGTGGTCCTTGTCCTCGAAGCTGTCGGTGTAGATGTTGATCGTCGAGGGCACGTCCCGGCTCACCACGCCGAACGCGGCGAGGTTGTCGTCATACGTGCCGGTCGAGACGTACTGGTCGTAGATCTTGACCAGCACGTCCTGCGAGGCGGTGGCGATGTACTGGTCGAAGCTGTCGGCGAGCTGCTGCTCGCTCATCGCCGCCGTCCGCTGCCCGCCCGCGGCTGACTGCCCGGCCTGCCCGGGCTGAGCCGACTGCGCTGACTGCGACTGCATCATGGCCTTGGCCATGTTCGCCTTGTCGCTCACGCCGAGCGAGGCCACATAGGTCTTGGCATCAGCGGCCTTCGCCGCGTCGTCCGACGGCGAGAACGCCAGGCCGTTGAGCACGTCGCGGGTCTTGTCCTTCTCCTGGTCGGTGACGATGGCGCTGGAGTTCGCATGGTCGATCAGCTCGTCGGTCAGTGCGCGGGTGTAGCCGATTCCGGTGGCCAGCGGCGTGGCGGAGGCGTCCTTGATCGGCTTGACCACGCCCACGATCTTCAGCTGCTCCGCCGAGTCGAAGCGCTCTGCGATGGCGTCCGCGTCGTCGCCGATGTACGTGTAGTCGCCGTTCGCGTCCTTCACGTACTGGTCTGCGGCGGGTATCATGGCCAGCTTCTGCCCCATCGCCGTCGCGTAGTCGATCTTGCCGGTGGGTGTCTTGACCGTCTCGCCGTCGTTGAGCTTGTTCATCATGTCGGTGTAGTCGCTGGCCTTGAGCAGGCCCAGCTCATACAGCGTGGTGAGCGGTACCTTGTTGTCGTCGTCAAGCACGAGCACGACCTGGTCCTTGCCGGTCGGCCATGCGCCCTTGACCACGCGGTAGTTGTCGGTGATGACCTTGCTGATGAGCTGATCGTCCTTCGCCCCCGGCATGATTTCATGGAACGAGTTGGGCGACGCGCTCGTGTCGGTCTTGCCGGTCAGCACCGTCATCTGCATGCTCGTCATGTCGGACATGCTCGACGACTGGCCCATCGAGCTCATCCGCGCAGCGTTCGATGTCGAATCGGACTTGGCACCGATGGTGACGCCGTTCGCGGTGACCAGCGTGCCGTCGGGATCGTGGCTGAACACGGAGAACTTCACGTCGTACGTGTATTGGATGCCGGTTTCGCCGACATATTGGCGAACCTCGCTGTTGGGGTCGTCCAGATACTTCTTGAAATCGGCGAGGTTGTTCTTCGTGATGCTGCTCGTCAGGCTGGAGGTCTGCTTGATGCTGCGGTCGTCCGGGTAGATGCCATCGTTCTTCGCCGATTTGCCTCCGGTCTCCTTGCCGCCCGCCTGGGCGCCCATGATGCTGGTCATGTCGAAGGTCTGCGAGTCGATGGTGATCGGATAGGCGGTCATCGTGTCGCGCTGGATGCTGTCGATGTACGCGTTGACGCCGGTGGAAACCGACAGGATCAGGGCGATGCCGATGATGCCGATAGACCCGGCAAACGAGGTGAGCAGCGTACGGCCCTTCTTGGTCCTCAGATTGTTGAAGCTCAGCGCGATGGACGTGGCGAGCGACATCGAGGCCTTGCCCAGCCTCTTGTGTACGGGTGCCTCGGACGCGCCCTCCTCGACCTCGTACGGGTCGGAATCGCTGCGGATCACGCCGTCGCGCAGCCGGACGGTTCTGGTGGCGTACTGCTCGGCGAGCTCGGGATTATGTGTGACCATGACCACCAGACGGTCCTTCGCCACCTCCTTGAGCAGGTTCATGATCTGCACGGACGTGTCGGAGTCGAGCGCTCCGGTCGGCTCGTCGGCCAGCACGATGTCCGGGTCGTTGACCAGGGCGCGGGCGATGGCGACGCGCTGCATCTGCCCGCCGGACAGCTGGTTCGGCTTCTTGTTGATGTGGTCGCCCAGCCCGACCTGTTCGAGGGCCTTGCGGGCACGCTCCCGCCGTTCGGTACGGGATACGCCGGAGATCGTCAGCGCGAGCTCCACGTTCGACAGAATCGTCTGGTGCAGAATCAGGTTGTAGCTTTGGAACACGAAGCCGATCGTGTGGTTGCGGTACGAATTCCAGTCACGGTCCTTGTACCGTTTGGTGGAGACCCCGTTGATGATCAGGTCGCCGCTGTCGTACCGGTCCAGGCCGCCGATGATGTTGAGCAGCGTGGTCTTGCCGGAACCCGACGGGCCCAATATCGCCACGAATTCGCTGTCGCGCAGGTTCAGGCTGACGTCATCCAACGCCTTCTGCACAAAATCGCCGGTCTTGTATTGCTTGGAAATCGACTTGATCTGCAGCACGATGCTCCCCTTATTACCCATGGGTGGTTCGTCGTATGTCTCCATGATTTGCGATATGACACCACTGTATCCGACCCGTTCCCCCAGCGCCTCGTGATTCACCGCAAGCATGGGGAATAAAACCGACAACAAACGACTTTGCGTCGCTTTGACATGACGGAACCGTGACGGCCCTCGCGCGTCAAGTGTGTGTATCAAGCATGCTTTGCGTTTTTTTAGCGCCCCCCTCAGCAGTTTTCCCATACAGTCGAAACCATGACAGGACTCACTACATCTGAAGTCGAAGAACGCCGTGCGCGAGGCGAGGGCGAAACCGGGGCGCGAAGCGTCACCAAATCGACAGGCGCGATACTGCGCGAGAACATCTGCACGCTGTTCAACGCACTGAACTTCGCTATAGCGATACTGCTGTTCGCGGTCGGCGCGTACTCCAACATGCTGTTCATCGCGATCATCATCCTCAACATCGTCATCGGCATCGTGCAGGAATTCAAGGCGAAGAAACTCGTCGACGAGCTGACGATCCTCAACCAGCCGCACGCGGTGGTGCTGCGCGACGGCAAGGAGACGACCATCGAGGCCGGCGACATCGTCAAGGACGATGTCATGGTGCTGGATTCCGGCAAGCAGATCTGCAACGACGCCGTGGTCATCGACGGCCGTCTGGAAGTCAACGAATCGCTGCTGACCGGCGAAAGCGACTCCATCGACAAGACCGCCGGCAGCGAGCTGTATTCCGGCAGTTCGGTGATTTCCGGCCGCGCGTACGCCCGTGTGACGCACGTCGGCGACGAGAACTACACGAATTCGCTGATCAACGAGGTGCGCCAGGAGAAGCGCGTGCACTCCGAGCTGCTGGATTCGATGCGCAAGGTCACCCGGTTCACCAGCTTCCTGATCATCCCGCTGGGCGTGCTGCTGTTCGTCGAGGCGATGTTCCTGCGGCACTCCGGCACGTACGACGCCGTGGTGTCGTCCGCCGCGGCGCTGCTCGGCATGCTGCCGAAGGGACTGGTGCTGCTGATCTCCGTGTCGCTGGCCACCGGCGTGATCCGCCTCGCGAAGGCCAAGATCCTCGTGCAGAACATCTATTCGCTGGAGACGCTGGCGCATGTGGACGTGCTGTGCCTCGACAAGACCGGCACGCTGACGGACGGCAACATGAGCGTGGACCGGATCGTGCCGCTCGGCGAGCGCGGTGCCGCCGAGGATTCCGACGCGCTGCTGCGCGCCTACCTGGACGCCAGCGAGGACAACAACGTGACCATCGCGGCGCTGCGCGCCCATTTCGGCGCCGACGGCTCCACCGCCGATGCCGAGCAGCCCGCGGCGCCCGCCGGCGACGGCCGTTTCGCCGCGCAGGCCATCATCCCGTTCTCGTCGAAGCGCAAATGGGGCGCCATCACGATGCGCGCAGCGGCTGGTGCGGCAGACGCGCCTCGCCACGCGCAGGAGGGCGAGTCGGCCGCGGCGGCGACCGGAACCGTGTTCCTGGGCGCCCCGGAGCGCATCCTTGGCGTGAACCTGCCCGATGAGGCGGCCGCGCTGATGGGTCAGGGACTGCGTCTGATCGCCGTCGGATACCTGCCCGGCGCGTGGACGGACGAGGAGCGTCTGCCGGATGCGCTGCAGCCGATGTTCCTGATCGCGCTGCGCGACAACATCCGCCCGCGGGCCAAGGAGACGCTGGCGTACTTCCGCGACCAGGGCGTCGACGTGAAGGTCATCTCCGGCGACCATCCCGACACCGTCGCCGCCGTCGCCCGGCAGGCCGGCCTGGAGCGTTGGCGTGACGTCATCGACATGACCTCGGTGCCGGCGGACGCCCCGGATTCCACGTTCGACGACGTCGCCGGCCGATACACGGTGTTCTCTCGCGTCACCCCCAAGCAGAAGCGCCAGCTGGTGCAGGCGATGCAGCGGGCCGGGCATCAGGTCGCGATGACCGGCGACGGCGTGAATGACCTGCTCGCCCTGCGCGAGGCCGACTGCTCGATCGCCATCGCCTCCGGGTCGGACGCCGCGCGCCAGATCTCGCAGGTCGTGCTGCTCGACTCCGATTTCACCTACCTGCCGCAGGTGGTGCTGGAGGGCCGCAAGGTCGTCAACAACGTGACCCGCACGGCCGCCGTGTTCTTCATCAAGACGATCTACTCGGTGCTGGTGTCGTTCTTCTGCCTGGCTTTGAACGTCCCGTTCCCGTTCATTCCGATCCAGATCACGCTTGTCGATGCCTGCATCGAGGCGTGGCCGTCGTTCCTGACGATATTCGAATCGGACACGCGACGCATCCGCGGCCGGTTCTTGCCCACTGCGCTCGGCAAGGCGGCGCCGTTCGCGATCGCCGTCACCGGCATGATCATCGCATTCAGCCTCATCGCTCCGTTCGGCGAGACGCAGAACCGCACGGTCATGTTCGCGCTGCTGGTCGCCGCGTCGATGGTCGCCGTGATCAAGAGCTGCGTGCCGTTCACGAAGATCCGCGTGTTCGTCTGCGTGACGATGGTGCTGGGCGCCCCGTTCGCGCTGCTCATCCTGCCACACCTGTTCGAAGTGGTTGCGATGACCGGCCCGATGTGGGCATGGTTCGCGGTGGCGTTCGTGGTGATGATGGCCGTCACCGCCGCGATCATCGCGGCGCAGCGGGCATGGCTGCGGTCACGGCGCTGACCGGCGAGCGATTCCCCGTGATACCGGCGTGGCTTGGCATCAGATGCGTCTGGACTTTCGGCGGGAGCGGCAGCAGTCGTGTTGTCCACAGGGACGATAAACTGCATGCGGTTTCATTGTTTTTCCGTGAATCCCCGCAGGAGCTGTGTCGCCGAACGGCCGCAGCGGCGGTCTGGCAGCGGCAGCCGAGATCAGCCGGATCCCGTAATAATGCAGCTTGCGCAGCACGTGTGCATAGGCCTCGTCCAGCGTCCTGCGCTGCTCCTCGATGGCGGCGCGCCGGTCCTCAAGCAGCGCGACGATGTCGTCGATATGCTCCGGCTCGTCGGCCTCGAACGCGAAGAACCGCTTGAGGTCCTCGATGGACATGTCGGCGACCTCGCGGATTGTGCATCGTTCCATGCTCGACATCGTAGCCGCGAGGATGACACGCCGGACGCACTTGCACTCAAGCCAACTTGAAGCGTGACAATGGAGACATCGGACCGATCGACGACACCTAGAGGCACCCATGTTCGAACCCACCGGCACCTACGCGCCCGCCACGACGCGCTACGACACCATGCTGTACAAGCGCTGCGGCGCCAGCGGCCTGAAGCTCCCGGCCATATCGCTGGGCTTCTGGCACAACTTCGGCGACATCACGCCCTACGACCAGATGAAGGCCCTGGTGCTCACCGCATTCGACCACGGCATCACGCACTTCGACCTGGCCAACAACTACGGCCCCGAACCCGGCGCCGCGGAGAAGAACGCGGGACGGCTGATCCGGCAATACCTCGCCGCCCACCGCGACGAACTGGTCGTCAGCACCAAGGCCGGCTACGAGATGTGGTCGGGCCCGTACGGCGATTGGGGCAGCCGCAAATACCTGCTCGCCTCACTCGACCAGAGCCTGGAACGCCTGGGACTCGACTACGTCGACATCTTCTACCATCACCGTCCGGACCCCGAGACCCCTCTGGAGGAAACGATGGGCGCGCTCGCCCAGGCCGTCGCCAGCGGCAAGGCGCTCTATGTGGGCCTGTCGAACTACGACGGGCTACAGCTGGAGCGGGCGGCGACGATCCTCGATGAACTGCACGTGCCGTTCATCATCAACCAGAACAAATACAACATCTTCGACCGCACCGTCGAGCGCAACGGGCTCAAGGACACCGCCAAGCACCTGGGCAAGGGTCTCATCACGTTCTGCCCGCTCGCGCAGGGTCTGCTGACCGACCGGTATCTCAACGGCATCCCCGCGGATTCGCGCGTGGCGCATGATCCGCGCTTCCTGCACGCCGACGACGTGACGCGCGTCCACGGCCAGATCATGGCCCTGAACGAGATCGCCAAGCAGCGCGGGCAGACGCTCGCCGAGATGTCGCTCGCCTGGCTGCTGCACGACGACGCCGTGACCAGCGTGCTCGCCGGCGCATCCAAGCCGCAGCAGATCATCGACAACATCGGGGCGCTGAAGAACACGGACTTCAGCGACGAGGAGCTGAAAGCCATCGACGAGATCTCCATGCAGTGACGAATACCGCTGGAAGTCGCATCCGGAAACGGCTCCCAGCGTACCGGAAGGAAACGTACCGGCATATATTCATGCCAATCACAGCACAGCTTCCAAGATGGTGGAGTGATATGGAGGTTGTCGGCAAGAGCCGGCGAGGTCACTCAAGGTAACCCCACAATTGTCCCCCTCTCTCTTCTCCTTCTCACCCGGCCCTTTTGGGCCGGGTTTTCTTTTCTTCGGAGCCTGCGACACCGGAAAGCCGACGACGGCGAATCGTATCGCAATGGTGATGTACAGTAGTGAGTTCGCCACGACCATTACGAGGCGGCTTCATGCCGCCGGGAGGAGACACCGATGCTGCCCGACGGGACACTGCCCGACGATTATGTCGTACTGGATCTGGAAACCACCGGTGTCAGCTGGTATCGGGACACCATCATCGAGTTCGGAGCGGTGAAGGTCGTCGACCGCAAGCCCGTCGACACCTATCAGCAGTTGGTCAATCCGATGCGCAACCTCAATCCGTTCATCACGCAGCTGACCGGCATCACGCCGGACATGCTCGAACCGGCACCGACGCTGGACACCGTGCTGCCCGACTTCCTGCGCTGGTGCGGCGACGACGCGATGATCGGGCACAACATCATGCAGTTCGACATCAAGTTCATCGATCTGGCGGCGCAGCGCATCCTGCACCATGCGGTGCCGAACCGCATCATCGATACGTTGCAGATGAGCCGGAGCATGTACCCGCAGTACAACCGACACCGGCTGGTCGACCTGATCCAGCGTTTCGACATCGCCGACGTCGAGGAGCACCGCGCGCTGTCGGACGCCGAGCAGACACAGATGTGCTTCGAATACATGCGCGACGAGCAGCGTCGCAGAGACTGCTGAGAGCGGAGCGAGCTGACTGATGGCATTGGGCGTTGGCGCGCGGTCTCTGACGCCGCCCGCCAACGCTCAATGCCATCGGCGCAGTTTTCTGCTTCCGTCAGCGTTGATTCAGGGGGATGTAGGCGCGCTCCACCTCGCCGGTGTACACCTGACGCGGACGACCGATCTTCGTGTTCGGGTCGGCGAGCATCTCGCGGTACTGGGCGATCCATCCGGGGATGCGACCAAGCGCGAACAGCGTGGTGAACATCGCCGGATCGAAACCGATCGCGCGGTATATCAGGCCGGTGTAGAAGTCGACATTCGGATACAAGTGACGTGACACGAAATACTCGTCGTTGAGCGCGATGTCCTCAAGCTCAACCGCGACGTCGAACAGGGCGCGCTCGTCGGCGGGAAGCTTGCGGGTGTCCTCACGCGCGATGATCTTCTCCAGATACAGGCGCGCGATCGCGGCACGCGGATCATACGACTTGTACACGCGATGCCCCAGGCCTGAGATGCGATGCCCCTCGGCCTTCGCGTCCTCCACGAACTGGCGGACGGACTTGCCGGAGTCGCGGATCGCCTTCAACTGACGCAACACGGCCTCGTTCGCGCCGCCATGCAACGGCCCGGACAGCGCGTTGATGCCGGCGGAGATCGCCGCATACAGGTTCGCGTGGGCGGAGCCGGCGATGCGGACCACCGACGTGGAGCAATTCTGCTCATGGTCGGCATGGATGATGAGCAGACGGCCGAGCGCGTGCACGTACAGCGGGTCGGAATCGAACCGCTCGTATGGCACGGCGAAGCACATGCGCAGGAAATCGTCGACGTAGCCGCGGGCGAGGTCCGGGTAGAGCATCGGCTCATCGCGGCGGCGCCGGAAAATGTAGCTGACCACCGTGCGCGCCTTCGCCATGATGATCTTCGCGGCCTCATCCAGCTGGTCGGAGTCGGTGATGTCGGTGGTGTCGGGGTAGAACGCCGCAAGCGCGTTCACCGCCGCAGCGAGCACGCTCATCGGATGGGCGGCACGGGGGAACGAGCCCATGAACGTGCGGAAATCCTCGCCCACCATGGTCTTGTGGTTGATGTCGCTGCAAAACCGGTCGTATTCCGCCTGCGTCGGCAGGTCGCCGTGTCGCAGCAGCCACGCGACCTCAAGGAAATCGGAATGCTCGCACAGCTGCTCGATGGGGTAGCCCCGGTAGCGCAGGATCGACCGATTGCCGTCTATGAACGTGATCTTCGATTCGCACTGCGCCGTGGTCAGGAAGCCGGGATCAAGCGTGACCCAGCCGTCGTTGCGCAGCTTGGAGACCACGATGCCATCCGGGCCGGCCGAAGCCTTGACGACCGGCAGCGTGTACTGATTCGAATCCACATGAAGTTCAGCTGTCGCCATGCACGCTCCTTAATCCCTTGATTGAGTCGTTCGAATTGTCAAGTCGTCGAAATTATCGAATTCGTCGTCCCGGTGCCTTGTATTGGACACACTATATTGCGTGCATGTTTCCACCAAAAACGCCGCTCCAGCACGTGGACATCATCACATGCCAAAGCGGCGACGGCATCGCCCGATACAGGCCGTGGGCGATGGACGACCGGTTGCCGGTCAGTCGCGGGTGGTCAGGATGACCGGACCTTTCTCGGTGATGGCGATCGTGTGCTCGCTGTGGGCGCCACGCGACCCGTCCTCGGAACGCAGCGTCCAGCCGTCCTTGGGGTCCTGGTAGATCTCGTCGGTGGTCTTGAGGAACCACGGTTCGATGGCGATGACCAGACCCGGGCGCAGGCGGTAGCCGTGGCCGGCCTTGCCGTCGTTGGCGACGTGCGGGTCTCCGTGCATGATGTGGCCGACGCCATGGCCGCCGAATTCCAAGTTGATCGGGTAGCCGTACGAACGGGCGATGTCGCCGATGGTGGAGGACACGTCGCCCAGACGGTTGCCCGGACGGGCCGCGTCAATGCCGGCGGCGAGCGCCTCCTCGGTGCACTTGATGAGCTTGAGGTCGCTCGGGTCGGGGTCGTTGCCGACCACGAAGCTGATGGCGGAGTCGCCGACCCAGCCGTTGACGCTGATGGCCAGATCAAGGCTGACGAGGTCCCCGTCCTTGAGGTTGTAGTCGAACGGGATGCCATGCAGCACTGCGTCGTTGACCGACGTGCAGATGTAGTGTGCGAACGGGCCGGTGCCGAAGTCCGGCGCATAATCCACGTAGCACGATTCGGCGCCCTTGCGGTCGACGATCTTCTTGTGCACGTACTCGTCGATCTCCAGCAGGTTGGTGCCGACCTTCGTCATGGCCTTGAGTTCCTTGAGAATCTCGCCGACGAAACGACCGGCCGGCTTCATCTCCTCGATTTCCTTAGCGGTTTTCAGTTCGATCATGCAACCCAGCCTACTGTGCGGGGGTTACTTACGCCTCGGACGGCCGAACTTGAACGCGCGGACCATCGAGGAAACACCCATGACGATCAGCGCACATCCGCAGAAAATCACCAGGAACAGCATCGACGAGACCGGCGAGACCAGTACGACGAGACCGGCGATAATCGAGATGATCGCGTACAGCACCGCCCAGCCGGAGCTCGGCAGGCGCCATGATTCGGCGAGCGCCATCACGCCTTCCATCATCCAGCCGAGGCCAACCACCATCGTGATGAACACTGCGAGCGCCTGTCCGGACAGGGCCGCGTTCTTCAGCATGAGTACACCGCCGACCGACAGCATTATGCCGATGAGGATGTCCAGGATGCGCCATCCGGACGGCAGTCCCAATGTGACGATGGCGCTGACGATGCGGATCACGCCGGAGACCACGAAGTAGATGCCGAGTGCGACGGCCGCGACGCCGAGCGTCTTGCCGGGCCAGATCAGCAGCGCGACGCCGAGCACGATCGCCGCGACGCCGATGATGCCGTACAGGCCGCGGATCGCGTTCTTCGCCTTCTGCGGCAGCATCTCCTCGATCAGCCGGAACGGGCTGAAGTCCTCCCAGCCGCCCTGCCCTTGCTGCTGGCCGGGCTGCTGTTGGCCGAACGGCGGCTGGTAGGCGTAGGGCTGGCCGTACGGGCGGCCTGGCTGGTCGGATGCGACGCCTGGCTGCGTCTGGTATTGGCCGGATGAGGCGCCGTCCTGCGGCGCTCCCCCGTACGGGTATTGCCGGCCCGCAGGCTGGCCTTGAGGCGCGTAGGCTCCGTATTCCGGCTCTCCGGCACGGCCGGCCTGTTCGTTCCCGCCGGGCTGTCCGCCGTCACCGCGCCCGTTGTCGCCATGTCCGTCGCTGTGCGGGAAAGGCCCGCCATCGTATGTGCTCATCATGACTCCTTCACCGTTCATGCGGCCTGCCGTCAACCGTGTGCGGGCATCCGAAGCGGGCCACTTCGATATCGTCACCGTCACCACCATATTCTAGACAAGTTGTCTAATTCATGCCATCAACACAATCCGCCGTTCCGTCCAATACCTTGCGTGTCGTTCGCTATGGGAAAAGACGGGCCGCGGAAGGTCAGAAGGAACGTCACCGAACCCGGCTAGTATGAGACCATGACCACAGATTTGACGTCCGGCCTCGATACGGCCGCTTTTTCCTCTGTTATCAAACCATCCGACGATCTGTTTCGTTTCGTCAACGGCCCTTGGATCGACACGTACCGGCTGCCTGACGACAAGGCGCGCTACGGTTCCTTTGACAAGCTCGCGGAAGACGCCGAGAGCCAGATCCGCGACATCCTGGAGGACGAGGACTGCCCCGCAGCCAAGTCGCAGGCGCTGTACCGCTCGTTCATGGACACCGACGCCATCGAGGCGGCCGGTGCCACGCCGATCAGGCCCGCCCTCGACGCCATCGACCACGCCGCCGACAAGGCGGCGCTGACCCGCACCATCGGAGCCCTCAAGCCCATCGACATGGGGCCGGACGTCTTCGACATCGCCGTATTCGGCGACCCCAAGAACCCCGACACGAACGTCGTGCACCTCGAACAGTCCGGCATCGGCCTGCCCGACGAAGCCTACTACCGCGAGGACCACTACGCCCCGATCCGCGAAGCCTACGTCGACATGGTCGCCAAGCAGCTGCGTCTGGCCGGCTACGGCGATGAGGAGACCACCCGCGCACAGGCGGACCGCTTCCTCGATGTCGAGACCCGCATCGCCGCGAACCACTGGGACAACGTCGCCACGCGCGACTCGCAGAAGACCTACAACCCGACCGATTTCGTCACGCTGAGCGACGAATTGGCCCACTTCAACATCGCGGCGTGGGCCGACGCCTGGCAGGGCGCCTACGACGCCACGCCGGCGGCGAAGACCCAGCCGGTGGACCTGACGGCCGCGCTGCAGCACACCATCGTCCACGAGCCCAGCTTCCTCAAGGGCTTCGACGCCTTCTGGAACAACGCTGACCTTGACGACCTCAAGCTGTGGGCCCGCGTGCACGTCATCATCGGCACCGCGAGCCTGCTCAGCCACGACTACGACGTCGCCAACTTCGACTTCTACGGCAAAGTGCTGTCCGGCACCACCCAGCAGCGCGACCGCTGGCGTCGCGGTGTCTCCCTGGTCAACGGCGTTTGCGGCGAGGACGTCGGCCGCGAATACGTCAAGCGTCACTTCCCCGAAAGCTCCACGCAGCGTATGGGGCAGCTGGTCGACAACCTGATCGACGCCTACCGCGTGTCGATCACCAACAGCGACTGGCTCGGCGAGGAGACCAAGGCCAAGGCGCTGGAGAAGCTGTCGAAGTTCACGCCGATGATCGGCTACACCGAGCGTTGGCGCGACTACACCGCGTTCGACGTTCATGCCGACGCCGGCCTGGTGGCGAACATGCAGGCCGCGGCGCTCTACGAGTGGGGCTTCCAGCTGTCCAAGGCCGGCAAGCCGGTCGACAAGGGCGAGTGGCTGATGAACCCGCAGACCGTGAACGCCTACTACGAGCCGAGCATGAACGTCATCGTGTTCCCTGCGGCCATTCTGCAGCCTCCTTTCTTCAATCCGGATGCCGAGGACGCCGCGAACTACGGCGGCATCGGCGCGGTGATCGGCCACGAGATCGGCCACGGCTTCGACGACCAGGGCGCACAGTACGACGGTGACGGCGTGCTCAACGACTGGTGGACGACCGACGACAAGGCCAACTTCGAGAAGCGCACAAAGGCGCTCATCGAGCAGTACAATGCCTTCGTGCCTACGCAACTGGCCGAGAAGTACGCCGACGAGCCGAACAAGGCGCCGCACGTCAACGGAGCGCTGACCATCGGCGAGAACATCGGCGACCTCGGCGGCGTGAACATCGCGCTGAAGGCCTACGCGTTCGCGCTCGACGAGGCCGCGGGACGCGACAAGGACGGCTCCGCGAAGGCTATCGAGGAGTCACTGTCCGCGGCCCCGGTGATGGACGGATGGACCGGCCTGCAGCGTTTCTTCCTGAGCTACGCCTCGATCTGGCGCTCGAAGAACCGTGACGAGCTCGCCGAGAAATACCTGCAGATCGACCCGCACTCCCCCGCCGAATGCCGCACGAACGGCATCGTGCGCAACGTGGACCTGTTCTACCGTGCGTTTGATGTGACGCCCGACAGCGCCATGTGGCTCGACCCCGATAAGCGCGTACGCATCTGGTAATCCGTTGCCGGCAGGCAGGCTGAACCGCGCCTACCTGCCGGCAGATCATCAGAATTCGGCTTCTCCCGCCGGCCGCATGTCCTCGGTCGTCGACTCATCGAGCGGCGATTCGGCGAATCCCGAACCGAACTCCTGCGCCTGTGAGGTCTCCTGCGTCTGTGAGGTCTGCGGATTATCGGTCGGGGTTTCTTCGCCCAGATTATCGAACGTCACCGGCGTTGGATGCACCGGGTGCGCATCCGCCTGCTGTCCCGCGCCCGCCGTTGCCGTGCCGCCGCCCGGCGATGGCGGCAGGCCGGGATTCGCCGGCGTGCCGTTCCCCTGCGCCGGGGCGTCACGATCCGATTTCTGGAACTTCTTCAGTTCCGACACCCCGTAATTGATGTCGTGGCCGATATTGGTGGCCTCCACAACGATGCGGGAGCGCCTCTCATCGTTCTGGGTCGTCCATTCCTCCGTGCTGAGCACACCGGTCACGATCGCCGCCTCCCCCACGTGCAATGACATGCGAGCGTTGGACGCGAGCGTCCTGAACGCCTTCACGGTAATCCATGTGGTCGGCAGGTTGCACCATTCGCCGGTTCCGCCGTCCCGGTACCGCCGCGTGCTGCCCATCCGGAACGAGCATCCCTCGACTCCCCCGCTGCGCCCGAACGGCACCGGCATCGATCCGACGAACCCGGTGATGGTCACCGTCCCCTGTTGTATGGCCATGTCGGACTCCTTTCCTTCCCTGTACTGACGTTGGACCGCCGATCCCCCTTCGGCGGTGTACTCACTATCGCAGATTTCCCGCCGGCATCACATGGTTTTCGGACAATGTGGTCGAAGGCTACCCCTTTGGCGTGTTGTGGACAGCATGTGGATAGAAAACCGGTTATCCACAATCACGCCGTCAATGCCCGGCTCATTCATGACCGGCTATGCTGGGTTCGGTATCGCAGACGAACAGCAAGAGGAATACCATGGGCAAACCGCCATGAGTGCGACAGACCCGTGACAGCGCGAGGATGGGGAAAAATGGTATCTGCACATGTTCAGCATCACCCTGGCGGGCGACTGGTGGCCGATCGCGGTTCTGCCCGTGCTGTTTGGCCCCGGGGGCGTCGTGTTATGGATATTGGGCGGCGTCTTCAACAATCGGCCCTGGATCGTCGCCATCGCCAATGTTCTCGTCCTGCAATTCATCATCAGCGCATTGGGCGCTTCCATCGGACACTTCGCCATGTTTCTGACGTTCGGTCCGCATGTGCCGGGACTGACCGATTCGACCACCGGCCGCGCAGCAGAGCAGCTGTATGTCTCCAGCTCCCCGCAGACATGGATTCCAGGTCTCATCACCGCCGGTATCGCCCTGATGCTTGCCGTAATCATGGCCGCTGTCACTGGGGCGAGCAGCGCAAGGCAGAACGGCACGGCGATGAATCGTCTGCGCATCATCGCGTACGTCTTATCCTGCCTGGGATTCGTCGCATTGCTCATAGCAATCTGCATAGTGCCTGCATTTCTGCGCAACAAGCAGACCAACATCCTGCTGGCGGTATTGGCGTTCCTGACGCTGATCGCATGGATTCCCGGAGAAATGAAGTCGATACGCCGCTGCGTCGCGGAACAACGTGATGCTTCATGGCAGTGCGTCGCGGGCAGCTTCCTGGCATTGGACCTGATATTCGTGCCGATGCTAGCCGCCACCGCCCTCACCTCATGGTGACAGACATGCGCCAGTCGGGCCCCCATCCTGCGAAAGTCCCATCCGAGCATGCGTAAACGGGACTTTCGCTGGGTGAAGAAGGAATAAAACGCAGAAGTGGGGGGTCTTTCGCATGAAAGACCCCACTTCGAGCGATCAGGAGAAGCAGCCGGACTACTTGCCGAGCAGCGTGTCCAGACGCGACGCCAGCGTCTGCGCAGCGTCGGCGACCGGCACGGCGACGGAATCGGAGCTGTCACGGTTGCGGATCTCGATTGTTCCGTTATTCACGGTGTCACGGCCGGCGACTGCAATCAGCGGCACGCCGATCAGCTCGGCGTCCTTGAACTTGACGCCCGGGGAGACCTTCTTGCGGTCGTCGTAGATGACCTCGATGCCGCGCTCCTCCAGTTCTGCGACCAGCTTCTCGGCCGCGTCGAACGCCGCCGCATCCTTGCCGGTGGCGACGACGTGCACCTGGGCGGGCGCGATGACGGTCGGCCATGCCAGACCGCGCTCGTCATGATGCGTCTCAGCGATGCAGGCGAGCACGCGGGAGACACCGATGCCGTAGCAGCCCATCCACACGGGCACAGTCTTGCCGTTCTGGTCGAGCACCTTGAGGTCAAGCGCCTTGGAGTACTTGAGGCCAAGCTGGAACACCTGGCCAATCTCCACTCCGCGCTCGAAGCTCAGCGGGCCGGAACCATCCGGGCTCATGTCGCCATGACGCACCTCGACCGCCTCGACGGTGCCGTCGGCCTTGAAATCACGGCCGTACACGGCGTGGAAGCGGTGCTTGCCCGCCTCGTCGCCGCCGATGATCCACTCAGTGCCCTCAGCCACGTGCGCGTCGATGAAGAAGCGCACCGGTTCGGCGACGCCCGCGGCCTCGCCCTGCTTGCCGAAGACCATCGGCCCCATGTAGCCGGCCACCATCTCGGGATGGGCCTTGAGATCGTCCTCGGTGGATTCCTCCAGCTCGGCGGGCGCGAACTGCGCCTCGAGACGCTTCATATCGACCTGACGGTCACCGGGCAGCGCCACGGCGATGACCTCGCGCCACGGCCCCTCATGATCATCGTCCTCGGGGTGCAGCACAGTCACGGCCACGGTCTTCAACGTGTCGGCGGCAGTCCATTCACGACCGTCCTCACGCGGGTACAGACGGTTGGCGGTGGCGACCAGATCCTCGATGGTCTTGGAATCCGGGGTTTCACGGCTTTCCATCGCGGGCACGGCGGAGCTGTCCACGGCCGGCAGCTCTGGGGTGGTCAGCGCCTCGACGTTCCACGCCTTGCCGGAGGGCGCCAGCGCGAACGTGTCCTCTCCAATCGCCATGGGGGCCAGGAACTCCTCGGACGCGGAACCACCCATCGGGCCGGACATCGCGAACACGGGCACGTACTTCAGGTCGAGACGCTGGAAGATGCGCTCGTAGGCGCCGCGCTCGTCGTAGTACGCCTTCTTCATGCCCTCCTCGTCGATGGTGAACGAGTAAGCGTCCTTCATGATGAACTCACGGCCGCGGATCAGGCCCGCGCGCGGGCGGAACTCGTCGCGGTACTTGGTCTGGATCTGGTAGAGCGTGACCGGCAGGTCCTTGTACGAGGAGTACATATCCTTGACCAGCAGCGTGAACATTTCCTCATGCGTGGGGGCGAGCAGGTAGTCGGCCTCGTGACGGTCCTTCAGACGGAACAGGTTCTCGCCGTATTCCTCCCAGCGGTGGGTGGCCTCATACGGCTCGCGCGGCAGCAGCGCCGGGAAGTGGACCTCCTGGGCGCCGATGCCGTCGATCTCCTCGCGGACGATGGCCTCGATCTTGTTGAGGACCTTCAGACCCAGCGGCAGCCAGGTCCAGATACCGGGAGCCGCCTTGCGCACATAGCCGGCGCGCAGCAGCAGTTTCGCCGAATCGGTGTCGGCGTCGGCGGGATCCTCGCGCAGCGTGCGCAGGAACATGGTGGACATTCGAAGTGCTTTGGAACTCATGGGTTCCAAGGTATTCGCGTTCGGGGACATTGCGGGCCCGGTTCAGTTCGGCAAACCCGCAGTATTGAAAAAGGCCACCCACCCGGAGCTCACCGAGCGAGCGGCCTTCGTATTGGCCTCGCAGCCGTGCCGCGCTTATCGCGTCATCCGGCGCAGCCGTTCGAGGGTAATGCCGGCCGCCAGCATGGCCATCGCCAGGACGGTCACCAGCGACATGTCGATACCGGTATGGGCCAGCGAATCGGCCGCGGACGTCTTGCCCCCGGCAACTACGCCCGTGTTCGCGCCCGGCTTGGCGGAAGGCGAGCCATCACCCGACGTGCCACCCGGCACGGTACCGGGCTTGTTCTGCTCATTGCCGCCCGGCGCGGTGCTGTTCGGTCTGGGCTGCGTGACGATAGCACTGCGGGCGGTTCATCAGAAAGGCCGTCAACCGTTGCGCGCATGGTCCCTGTACGCCTCTTTCTCTTTGCCCGTGTCGCTGATTGCTGTGCGACCTGCCGATGCTGTCGAGATACATGTCCGAAGCCGTCAGCGTGGCTGTCTTCACTATGCTCGCGGGATCCGCCTGTCTTATCGGCCCGGGCAATATGTCGCCGAGCGCATCATCGTCGTCTTCATCAGCGCTTTGAGCCTTACCGTCATCGCGATCGCCGATTTCAGCAATCGCATGGTTGAGAAAAACCTCGTGGCGATTGCCGCATATGTGCTGCTGCCGGCATTGGCCGCCACCGCATGGCTGCGTACATGCCATCCGATGGCCGGCAGCGCGACCCGCAACCTGCGCTGGATATTCGGTGCCGCCGCGCATTACGAGGCAAGCCTCAAATCGGTGCAATCGCTCGGCAAACGCATCTCACAGCTGCGCTAGCGCACCACTACCCGGCGAAAGTCCCATTCGGCGACGTCATAATGGGACTTTCGCGGGATTGATATCTACTTCCGCCCAATAACAGTCCCATATCCGAAAGCAGCCACCGCTAGAACAGCTCGGCTTGTTCGAATTCGCCAGCAGGCTCGTCCTCGTGAGGCGTTTGCGGCCGGAACGCAGCCACGCCCTCGTCGCCCAGCCGCGCGCTGGCGGCCTGTGACCTGCCGCGCAAATCGCCGTCGAGCATCACTGCATCCGCCGAAACCGCGAACATGCGCTCGTTGACGCCGGCAAGATACAATCCGCCCATGCGTTCCACACGCGAGAGCGCCACATATCCCATGCCGGGCGCGAACGTGCGGCTCAGATCCATCACCGCCCGGTCGAGGGTCATCCCCTGCGACTTGTGGATGGTGATCGCCCATGCGCATCGCAACGGCACCTGCGCCACGGACGCCATCACCGTGTCGCCGTCCATCATCTCCCACGTGGCCTGCTTCATCGTGACGATGTTGCCGTTCTCGAATTCCACGATGGGCCAACCGCCCTTGTTCTCATTGGCGAAGCCGCGCACGGTACCGAGCGAACCGTTGACATACTGGTGGTCGGCGTCGTTGCGCAGTGCCATGACGGCTGCACCGGTCTTGAGCACGAGGCACTCCGGCGCCAGCATGTTGCGCTTGAGCCGTTCGACCAGGTGGGCCGGCCCCATCTGCTCGGCATGGAACTCGTGCGGCTCCTCGCCTATCCGCGCGAGCCTGGAATCGTTGAGATTATCGGCCTGCCGGTTGACGGGGAACAGGTGGACCGCCACCTCGCCCGGCTTCGGTGTCACACCGAGCCGCGTGACGAGCGCGTCACGGTCATCCTGATCCACGCATCCGGCGCGGATGTCGGTGAGCACGTGCAGCAGCCGGCCGTCGTCCTGACGATGCTGCTCGGTCAGATAGCAGATGACCGGCGCGAGTTCGCCCCACACCAGCGATTCGGTGACGAATCCTTCCGGATTGAGTCCGGCCTTCGCGTACCGTTCGCGGGACGCCACGAAATCCGGGCCGGGCGGCAGCACGTCGCGGTCGCGCCCGGACACGGAGACCGGCGGCAGCTGGAAGAAGTCACCGGACAGCACCACTTGCAATCCACCGAACGGCCGCGGATCATGCCGCACTTCACGGCACACCTGATCGACCATGTCGAACAGCCAGGCGTGCATCATCGACACCTCGTCGATGATGAGCACGTCGGCTGCCTGTATCTTGCGCCGACGACGGGTCTTGATGGTCTTCAGCAGATTTGGCGTCAGCACGTTGGCGAGTCCGACGCCGCTCCACGAGTGGATGGTCTGGCCGTCGATATGCGTGGCGGCGATGCCCGTTGACGCGGTGACGGCCACGTTCGCGCCGTCTGCGCGCGCCTGCCGGATGAACTCGTTCAGCACGTACGTCTTTCCTGCGCCGGGCGCACCCGTCAGGAACACGTTCGCGCCGGCGTTCAGAATCGCGAGCGCCTCAGACTGCCGCATATGCCCTCCTTAAGCTCATGCATCATGCACGATCCGCGCGCCCTGGCGTATGACATCGCTCGCCCGCGGGCTCAGACCAGCCGGCGGACCACCTGCAGCACGCCGTGCTCGGTGTTGGCCGGCGCGATGTACCGCGCCGCGCGTTTCAGATCCGGATGCGCGTTGGCCATGGCGAACGACCATTCGCCGGCGTCGAGCATCTGCAAATCGTTGAGATAGTCGCCGAACACCGCCGTCTGCGCGGACGTGACGCCGAGATGCCGCTGCAGCGCGACGACACCCTGCCGCTTGTCGGTTCCGGGATTCATGATATCGACCCAGTGCGCTCCGGATACCACCACCTGATGGGTGCGTTCCACATCGCCCAGCAGGTCCGCGGCCATGCCCTGCGCGTCGCCGAAATCGAAGATCGCCAGTTTCAGCACGGTTTCGCCCTCGGTCTCCAGCACCTCGTGCAGGTCGTCCACGATGCGCAGCGCCTTGTAGTATTTGGAGCATTCCTCGACGAACGGCCTGTCCTGCCGCTGGATGTACGCCGTGTTCAGACCGCATACCACGAGTCCGATGTCATGCGAGCCCGACGCCACCGCGGCGTCCACCAGATCGATCAGCGTACGCGTGATGCCCCAGCTCACCCCGTGGTCGTCGATGACGTTGTCGTCGGCGACCACGACGTTGCCGTTCTCCGCGATATACGACATGGCGCCGTCGACGCGGTCCGCGAACATGGAGCGCAGCGTGGCGAGCTGGCGGCCGGAAGCCGGCACGAACTCGACACCCTTGGCGTGCAGCTCGTCGAGCAGCGGCCAGAAGTCATCGGGGATGTTGCTGTCGCCGTCCAGCAGCGTGCCATCCATGTCCGCCACGATCAGGCGGATGTCGTGCGGCTTGTCGCAGATGGCGGTCCAATCGTTCGCGGTCATGGTATCGTTCCTCTCAGGCGTGCGCGTGACGTTCTCTGTTTTTCGAGACCGGCCGGCTACTTATTCAGCAGGCTGGTGGCGACGATCTGGCCGGCGACGGCCTTCGACTCGGCCTCGTCCGGGCCGGGAGCCGGCGCCATGAACGCCTGACGGTAGTAGCGAAGCTCGTCCAGCGACTCGATGATGTCGGCGAGGGCGCGGTGCCCGCCGTTCTTGGCGGGGCGGTTCTCATACACCGCGGGGTACCAGCGGCGCGCGAGCTCCTTCAGCGTGCTCACGTCCACGCTGCGGTAGTGCAGATGGCTCATGAGACCCGGCATGTAATGGTCGAGGAATTTCTTGTCGGAGCCGATGGTGTTGCCCGCGAGCAGCGGCCTGACTCCATCCGGCGTGAACCGCAGCACGTATTCGGTGACCTTGCGTTCCGCCTCTTCGAGACTCAGGCCGTGCTCCCATTCGTTGATGAGCCCCGAACGGGTGTGCATGGCGCGCACGAAATCGTTCATGTGCCCCACGGCGGCGTCGGACGGCTTGATGACGTAGTCCACGCCCTCGTCCAACACGTTGAGATCGAAATCGGTCGGGACCACGGACACTTCGACGAGCTCATCGCCACCGAAGATGTCAAGTCCCGTCATCTCGCAATCAATCCAGATCAGGCGCGAATCCTTCGCGCTGTACGTTTCCGCATCATGGCTGTCGACCATCGCAAGCCGCCTTTCCTGCTGTGCTTTCCTAGGGAACGTTACAGGCTATAGCAGACCGGGGACGCGCCGTCAGGCCAGCGGGAAAGAGAGCAGCATCGTAGTGCCGGACGGGGACGAGGACTCCACCGCGACCGAGCCCCCCCCATACCGGTTCGCCACGTCACGGGCGAGCGCGAGGCCGAGCCCGTACCCTTGGTGCGCGGTGCCGTCATCGTCCCGGGCGAAGCGGCGGAACAGTCGTTCGGGATCGCCGCCGATGCCCGGTCCATGGTCGGACACGCGGATCTGCGCCCATTTGCGATGACGCGCACACCCGAGCAACACGGCCCTGCCGTCCGGATCCTTGATGATGCCGGAGTGCGGCTTGAGCACGCCCAGTCGCCCACCACCACGCTGGCCGTCTGGGCGTTGAACCCCCGCAGCAGCGCGCGCAACCGGTCCTGCAGTTCAATGAAGTGGAACGGCTTGGTCAGGTAGTCGTTCGCGCCGCAGTCCAGCCCTTCCACGATGTCGTCCACCTGCGCGAGCGCGGTCAGCATCAGCGCGGGTGTAGTGACGCCGGAGCCGCGCAGGGTGCGAATCAAATCCAGCCCGTCGCCGTCGGGCAGCCGGCGGTCGACGATCAGCGCGTCATGCTCTTGCCCTATCCAATTGGGGCCCCGCTAAAGCGCCGCTAAGAAGACACGCGGGCACGACGGAAGCTTGGTGTCGCGGCACGACATGACCCGCCGCTTCGGGGGAAACGGGACGGATATAATCTTGGACATTCGGGACGCGGCCGGCCGCGCGCCATTATGGCAGCGCAGGAACGGCAGCGGTACATGCATACGGCCAGGAGGACTACATGGCAGAGGAAACGCAATCTATCACGACGCGGCACGACGCCGAGACCGACCCGGCACTGTGGTGGCGGCAGGCCGTGGTCTACCAGGTCTACCCGCGCAGCTTCCAGGACACCACCGGCTCCGGTCTGGGCGACATCAATGGCATCACCGGGCGGATCCCCTATCTGCGGCAGCTGGGTGTCGACGCGATCTGGCTGTCGCCCTTCTACCCGAGCGAACTCGCGGACGGCGGCTACGACGTGGCCGACTACCGTGACGTGGATCCGAAGCTCGGCTCGATGGACGACTTCGACCGGCTGGCCGCCGCCGCGCATGCGGCAGACATCAAAGTGGTGGTGGACATCGTGCCCAACCACAGCTCCCACCTGCACCCCTGGTTCCGTCAGGCGCTGGCGGGCGGCCCCGGCTCCCCCGCGCGCGACCGGTACATCTTCCGCGACGGCAAGGGCCCGAACGGCGACGAGCCGCCGACCCGCTGGCAGAACCATTTCGGAGGTCCGGCATGGACGCGCGTGGACGACGGCCAATGGTACCTGCACATGTTCGCCAAGGAGCAGCCTGACTGGAACTGGAGGAACCCGGACGTGCGCGCCGATTTCCTTGAGACGCTGCGTTTCTGGTGCGATCACGGCGTGGACGGGTTCCGCATCGATGTGGCGCACGGGCTCGCCAAGGACCTCGACCGCGACGACCTCGACGACTACGTGGTGATGAGCACGAACGACATGCCCGCGGACGGATCCCACCCAGTGCTCGACCGCGACGAGGTGCACGACATCTACCGTGAGTGGCGCCGCGAGGTGTTCAACCGCTACGATCCCCCGCGCTTCGCGGTCGCCGAGGCATGGGTCCGGCCGGAACGCCAGTACCTGTACGCGTCACCGGATGAACTGGGGCAGGTGTTCAACTTCGAGTTCGCCAAGGCGGATTGGACCTTCGACGCGATGAGCAAAGCCATCGACGAGGGGCTGGCGTGCGCCGAGATGTCGGGCTCGACGTCCACCTGGGTGATGAGCAACCATGATGTGCCGCGCCACGCCACGCGTTACGCGCTGCCGCAAGTGCCGACCGGCGAATACCATCAGATCGCCAACGACTGGCTGCTGCGTGACGGCACCACCTATATCGAGGATCGCCAGGCCGGCGCATTGCGGGCACGCGCCGCACTGATGCTCGAAATGGCGCTGCCCGGCTCGGCCTACGTGTATCAGGGCGAGGAGCTGGGCCTGTTCGAGGTGGCGGATATTCCATGGGACCGCATCGAGGATCCCTCCGGCCTGCGCACCTCGCGGGCGCAGTCCACCAAGGGCCGTGACGGCTGCCGCGTGCCGCTGCCCTGGGTCGCGTCCGACGTGCCCGAGACGTACACGTCCGACAAGAGGCACGTCCATACCGGCTCGTTCGGGTTCTCCCCTGCCGTCAGTGACGCCGAACCACACCTCCCGCAGCCCGCGTGGTTCAAGGATTTCGCCATGGACATCCAGGACGCCGACGACGGCTCCATGCTGAATTTCTATCGTCGCGTGCTGCGGCTGCGTCACGAGATGCAGACTCCGGACACCAGTTGCACGTTGCTTCCCGAGAACCGTCCGAGCGGCATGCGCGACGGCGCCGACGGCCAGCCCGGCGGCGTGATCGCCTACCGTCGTGCCAACGGTTGGGCGAATCTGACGAATTTCGGAGCCACCCCGGTTTCGCTGCCCGACGGCGAGGTGCTGCTCTCGTCCGCGCCGCTCACCGATGACGGCCGGCTGCCGCAGGATACGTCCGTCTGGATGCGGCTGCGGTAGGCCTGCCCGCGCCCGCCACGATGCGGGCGGCGGAGCCGATTCGACGCGGCCGGGCCTATATGCAAGATGGCGGGCTCCCCTCGCAAATCGTGAGGGGAGCCCGCCATCATATTCATATGAGCCGAATCCTATGAACCGATCGGCATCGGCCTATCAGTTGTGGAAGCCGGTGTAGTTCGGCGCTTCGGTGGTCATCACGATGTCGTGCGGATGCGACTCGCGCAGGCCGGCGTCGGTGATGCGGATGAAGCGGCCCTTCTCCTGCAGCTCGGCGATGTTGTGCGCGCCCACATAGAACATGGACTGGTGCAGGCCGCCGATCAGCTGGTACAGCACGGCGTTCAGCGGTCCGCGGTACGGCACTTCGCCCTCGACGCCTTCCGGAACGACCTTGTCGTTGGAGGTGACGTCGGCCTGGAAGTAACGGTCCTTGGAGTAGGACTTCTTGCCGCGCGGGGCCATGGCACCCAGCGAGCCCATGCCGCGGTACAGCTTGTACTGCTTGCCGTGCAGCAGGACCTTCTCGCCCGGAGCCTCCTCGCAGCCGGCCAGCGTGCCGCCGAGCATGACGGTGTTGGCACCGGCGACGAGCGCCTTGGCGATGTCTCCGGAGTAGTGGATGCCACCGTCGGCGATGCACGGCACGCCGGCGGCCTTGCAGGCCTGGGCGGCGTCATAGACGGCGGTGAGCTGCGGGACGCCGACACCGGCGACCACGCGGGTGGTGCAGATGGAGCCGGGGCCGACACCGATCTTGACGGCGTCGACGCCCGCGTCGATCATGGCCTGGGCGCCGGAACGGGTGGCGATGTTGCCGCCGATGACCTGCACGCCGCGGAAGGCGGGGTCGCGCTTGATGCGGCTGATCATGTCGAGCGCCAGACGGGCCTCGCCGTTGGCGGTGGCGACGACGAGCACATCGACGCCGGCCTCCATCAGAGCGGAGGCGCGCTGCCAGGCGTCGCCGAGGAAGCCGATGCCGGCGGCCACGCGCAGACGTCCCTGCTCGTCCTTGGTGGCATCCGGGTACTGCTCGGTCTTGACGAAGTCCTTGACGGTAATCAGGCCGGCGAGCTTGCCGTTGTCGTCGATCAGCGGCAGCTTCTCGACCTTGTGCTGGGCGAGCAGACGGTGGGCGTCATCCTTGGAGATGTTCGCCGGACCAGTGATGAGGTTCTCCTTGGTCATCACGTCCTTGACCTTGAGGTGGTCGTAGTCTTCGGACGGGATGAAGCGCATGTCGCGGTTGGTGATGATGCCGACGAGGCGGTTCTCCTTGTCAACGACCGGCAGGCCGGAGATGTGGAACTTGCCGCACAGCTTGTCGAGGTCAGCGAGCGTGACGTCCGGGTTGACGGTCAGCGGGTCGGTGATCATACCGGACTCGGAGCGCTTGACCACATCGACCTGGGCCGCCTGGTCGTCGATCGACAGGTTGCGGTGCAGCACGCCGATACCGCCGTTGCGGGCCATGGCGATGGCCATCTCGGATTCGGTGACGGTATCCATCGCCGCGGAGATCGTCGGAACCTTCATGGTGATCTCACGGGTCAGATGGGTGGTGGTGTCGACTTCGGAGGGAATCACGTCCGTCTCGTTCGGCAGCAGCAACACATCGTCATACGCGAGGCCCAGCTTGGAGAAAATCGGGGGGACAGGAGCATAGGATTGCATATTCGCTTCAGAATTTGTAGCCATGTATTCACTATATGAGCGTAATGCGACGAATGCGACACGAACATGGTCTCGAACATCATCATCGGCAGGTCACGGGCGCCGTTTTTTCCCGTCACCGCTTTCGTCAAACGAATGACGTGCCCGTCGCCGCGCGGATGCATACGACTGGTTCTCCGCGGCGATCTCCGGCAGGCGACGCTTCAGATACGGGTACATCGTCGCCACCGTCAGCAACACCACGGCGATGACGAAGCCGATGAGCACATAATGGACCTTGAAGAACAACGTCATGATCGAGCCGACCGCGATCAGAGCCGCCCACCCCCACAGAATCAGCACCGCTCCCTGCACGGTGTGGCCGATGCGCAGCATGCGGTGATGCAGATGCATACGGTCCGGGTGCATCGGCGACTGCCCGTGGCTGAGTCGGCGCACGATCGCCAGACACATGTCCAGCACTGGCAGGAACAGCACCAGAATCGGCAGCAGGATCGGCATGAACACCGGCAGGTACACGCTGGCATGAATCGACGCCGGATCCAGACGGCCGGTCATCACGATTGACGCGCAGGTGATGAGATACCCGAGCAGCATCGAGCCGGAGTCGCCCATGAACAGCTTGGCCGGATGCCAGTTGTGCAGGATGAACCCGATGCAGATGCCGACCATCGCCACGTCGATCAGCGTCGCCATCGAGGCGTAGGACGGCGAATTGCGCGCGATGATGTAGGAGTACGCGGCGAACGCGATGCCGCCGATGGCGACGATGCCCGCCGCGAGGCCGTCCAGGCCGTCGACGAAATTGACCGCGTTGATCGACGCGACGATCAGTATCGCGGTGATCGTCACCGAGATACTGGGGCTGGCGGTGATCAGGGAGCCGAGCGGCAGCGATATGATCTGCAGGCCGCCCCACGCCACGAACACCGAGATCAGCAGCTGCCCGGCCATCTTCAGCATCCAGTCCAGATCCCACAGGTCGTCGGCCATGCCCAGCAGGCATATCAGCACCGCGCCGGCGAGGATCACCCACTCCTGGTTGTTGTTCTCGAACAGTCCGGTCGTGAATGCGATGCGACTGGAGTAGATCATTGCGAACGCGAATCCGATCAGCATGCCCAGTCCGCCCATGCGCGGCGTCGGGATGGTGTGCACGTCGCGCGCACGAACCTCTCCGACCGCGCCGATATGGATGGCGACATGGCGAATCAGCGGCGTGACCAGCCAGGTGACGCCGCCTGCGATGGCGGCGATCAGCAGATATATCCTCATGCGCCCAGACCACCACCGTTCATGTGCACGGCCTTGCGCACGACGGGCTGAGGGATGACACCCTCTCGCAGGATGACGATGCCGTCGCGCTCATGAGGGGCGGCGGCGACCACCGTGCTGGCGACATGGCCTTGCGTCGGCCCGCCGTCAAGATACAGCTGCACATCGTCGCCGAACGCCTGCACGGCCTCTTCGACCGTCTGCGCGCTTTCGTCGCCGGAACGGTTCGCGCTCGACGCGGCAAGAGGACCGAGCTCATTCAATATGCGCAGGGTCAGGGCCGAATTCGGCACGCGGATGCCCTGCGTACGCCTGCCCTGCGGGGTGGCACTGACCGTGGCGAGCGTGCAGTCCTCGCGGGCCACCGCGATCGGCGAGAACGCACCAGGCAGGAACTGCGCGGCCAGCCGGTTCAGCGGCGACGGCAAGTCGAGCCCGAGCCCGTCCAACTGGTCGACGGATGCCAGCAGCACCTGCAGCGCTTTGAAGCGCGGGCGGCTCTTGACCTGATAGATGCGGTCGATTGCGGCCTCGTTGCGCGGGTCGCAGGCCACGCCATACACCGTGTCGGTGGGAATGACCACCAAGCCTCCGCCTGCGATGACCGACGCCGCCTCGGCGAGGGATTCCTCATTCACCTTGCGAACCGCACTCATCAGACCTCCCGTATCGCGGCGGCGGTCACATGCCGCCACGCGTATCCGAATACCGCTATCCAAGTATTATGGCACGTCCTGCCACACCGATGGTAGGCCGGTGCATGGCCCGACGCCACGGGTTCGCTCTCCCCCGCGTCGCGCGGGCCGGCCTGGACACGGCTTCCCATTGCACCATTGCGCCACGACTTGGCGCTGGCCGGCGCCGGCGACGACGGGCCTCATGTGACGGTACGGCGGAGAGACACGACCGTATCCGCCCGCGAGCGCGAGGAAATGCTCGCCGGCAAACTCTACAATCCCGCCGACCCCGAGCTCTCCGCTATGCGAGAGCGCGCAGGCGACTTGTGCACCCGGTTCAACGCGCTGCCTCGGGGAGACCATGCCGGCCGAGCCGCGGTACTGGACGAGCTGCTGCCGCCGATGCATCCGATCCGGTTCCAGGACCGCAACGTGCGGCGTGCGGCTGATGGGTCGTATTACGACTACGAGTATGGCAAGCCGATCGTGATCGGGTCGAACTGCTGGTTCGGCGGCAATGTGACGGTGGTCGGCGGCGTGACGATCGGCGAGGGCTGCGTGATCGGCGCCGGCGCGGCCCGGCCACGGCATCAGATCCTGGGTCAGGATCTGACCGCGAACAGGTACCGGGGCCGGCCGGTCCAGTCGTCGCCGGTATGAGCCTGGCCGAACCCGTTGGCCTGTGCGAAGGAGACCAGCCGCGGCCCCTGAGAGATGTCATGCTCCATCACCAGCACGCCGCCGGGGCGCAGCAATCCCGCCGCTCGCATCACGATCCGCTCCGGTATCAGCGTGCCGTCGGCGGAGCCGCCATACAGCGCCGCCTTCGGATCATGGTCGCGCACTTCGGGCTGTTCGGGGATCTGCGCTTCGGGGATGTACGGCGGATTCGTGACCACCATGTCGATGGTGCCGTCAAACTGGGCCAGCGTCGTGCCGCTGGTGGCGTCGCCGAGCTCGAGATGATAATTATCGGCGGCCAGCGGGTCGAGACGTGATATCCTCCGCCAGTTGCGCATCGTCCAGTCATAGGTGCGCGGCACCTTCTCGACCGCCCACACCTGCGCGCCGCGCACCTCGGTGACCAGGGACAGTCCGATGGCGCCGCTGCCCGCGCACAAATCCACGATACGCGGGGTGGACAGCCGTTCGCGCGTGAGCCAGTCGATGCCGGCCTGCACCACGGTCTCGGTTTCCGGGCGCGGGATGAACACGCCCGGACCGACTTCCAGATCGAGGTAGCGGAACGGGGCATGGCCTGTGATGTACTGCAACGGTTCACGTGCGGCCCGCCGAGCGATCATGGCGTGGAATCGGGCGAGCGCCGTGGTGACGGCATCGCCCGCAGTGGCGGAGCTGTCGGAGCTCGCGGCGCCGGCATCCGGGGCATCAAAACTCGCATGCTCGCGTGGCAGGCCGTCCAGAGGCTCCCCCATCAACATCGCCTTGTCTATGTCGCGCAGGTCGCGGCCGCACGCCTCGGCGAGCAACAACTTGGCATCATGCTCGGGCGTGTCGATGTCGGCGTCATGCAGCGTCCGCGCCGCGGAGCGTATCACGTCTGTCACGTCATGGATGGATTCGGATGTCATGGTGTCCTTCCGCTCGTTGGTGGCTCATCGTCTCAGGGCGTTCATATCACGGCGTTTCGCACCGGGGCGTCTGCCGGCATATTCGCCGTTGCGTCGCTAAGTGCGCGCCGAAACGAAGTACGCGCGCACATAGCGACGCAAACCACGGATTTTCCGTTCCTAAGTGCGCGCACTTGTCGTTTCGGCGCGCACTTAGCGACGCAGAGACATCAATGGGGGTGCGATTCCCCAGGGAACCATCACTCTGACCCCGCCGATGGCCGGTCACTGCTGGTTGGCGAGCCGCTCGGCCTCGTCGGCTTGGATGTCGGAGTCGATCACGGCCTGCAGGTCGCCGTCGAGCACGGCGTCGAGGTTGTACGCCTTGTAGTTGGTGCGGTGGTCGACGATGCGGTTCTCCGGGAAGTTGTAGGTGCGGATGCGCTCGGAACGGTCGAGCGAACGCACCTGCGAGTGGCGCATATCGGCGGCCTCGGCGGCCTCCTGCTCATGCTTCATGGCGAGCAGGCGCGATTTCAGGACCCGCAACGCGGCGGCGCGGTTCTGGATCTGCGACTTCTCATCCTGCATGCTCACCACGATGCCAGTGGGGATGTGCGTCATGCGCACGGCGGAGTACGTGGTGTTCACGGACTGTCCGCCGGGACCGGAGCTCATGAAGATGTCGATTTTCAGGTCCTTCGGATCGATCTCGATCTCGTCGTCGTCCTCGTCGGCCTCGGGGAACACGATTACACCGGCCGCGGAGGTCTGGATGCGGCCCTGCGATTCGGTGACGGGGATGCGCTGCACGCGGTGCACGCCGCCCTCGTATTTCAGGCTCGCCCACACACCGTCCTCCGGCGCGGGCGTGCCCTTGGCGCGAATGGCGATCTGCACGTCCTTGACGCCGCCGAGCTCGGTGGTGTTCTCGGACTGCACGGTGACGGCCCAGCCGCGCTTCTCAGCGTATCGCAGATACATGCGCAGCAGGTCGCCGGCGAACAGCGCCGCCTCCTCGCCGCCCGTACCGGCCTTGATCTCCATGATGACGTCCCGGGCGTCATCGGGGTCGCGCGGGATCAGCGCGTTCCGCAGCTTCTCCTCGGCCGCCGGCAGCTCGGCTTCGAGCCGCTTGGCCTCATCGGCGAATTCGGGATCCTCCCCCGCCATCTCGCGCGCGGCCTCAAGGTCGTCGCGCACGGCCGTGTATGACTGATACGCGGATACAATCGCGCCGAGTTCGGCATGACGACGACCCAGCTTGCGCATCTTGTCGGGGTTCGTCACCACCTCGGGGCTCGCCATCTGCTGTTCGATGGATTGGTATTCCTCCAACGCGGTCTGTGCCGCGGGGAACTGCTCGACTGCCATGTCTGGCTTGTCCTTCCGGATAGTAACAACGGTCGGCACCGCGTCATCATCGCTGTCGCGACGCCATTACAGATACAAAAACGCCAGTCCCCCGAGCGGGTGCGCCGAAGCGCGCCCAACCCGTGCGGGACTGGCGTCAGATACGCTACTTGGTCTTCTTGCCGTAACGCTTCTCGAAGCGAGCGACGCGGCCACCGGTGTCCAGAATCTTCTGCTTGCCGGTGTAGAAGGGGTGGCACTTCGAGCACACGTCGACCGTCATGTGGTCGCCCTTGTAGGTGGAACGAGTGACGAAGGTGTTGCCGCATGAGCACAGGACTTCAACGGCATGATAATCAGGATGGATACCCTGCTGCATGGTTTTGTCTCCTAAGGGATTCGGGGGACCCGGGTCGCCGCGCCCCGATGGCTGGCGTGAACCGGAACCTACGGAAGTATACGCCGAGGCATGGATTTCAGTGGGGCCGCAGGGGCTTGAACCCTGGACCGGCGGATTATGAGTCCGATGCTCTAACCGACTGAGCTACAGCCCCACGTTGGCGAAGAGGCCAACCATATTATTGTATAGCAGACCATCGGACTTGCGACACCCTCCCAGCCGCCCATCGTCTGCCACGGCTATCATGTCAGCAGGGCCGGGACACGCGGACGCATTGCAGTACCGCTGCCCGGCACGATGTGGGCGTTCGACGTCCTCTCCATCATCCAGATCTTCGACGACGATTCCGTCATGTACGGCTCGCCCGACCGTCCGGTCATCGACTTCATCGCGAATGCAAGCTCCAAGGCACTCGACCACGGCATGTCCATCGCCACCACCGCGCTGCGCGACTACCACGAGAAACCTGATCTGATCGTCATCCCCGGTTTCGCCAACCCGCATGAGATCGCCACCGACAGGCGCACCGGGGACGCCAAGGCACGGCTGTTCACAGCCGATCCCGCCGACGCGCTCGCCATCCGCGACTGGCTGGTCGCGTCCCACCGCGAGGGCGTGGAGATCGCGGCATGTGCACGGGCGTGTGCGCGCTGGCATGGACCGGTCTGCTCGACGGCGTGGAATGCACCACGCGCCTGCCGTTCCTCGACGATTTGGCCGCGCAGTTTCCCAAGGCGCTGGTGCGGAAGGACCGTCTGCTGACGCACAACGCGAAGCAGCGCATCTGGACGTCCGCCGGCGGCAGCATCTGTCTCGACCTGTGCATCGCGCTACTCGCCGAACATGCCGGGCAGTCCCTGGCGACGGCGGAGGCGAACATGCTGATGATGCATTACCCCCGTTCGGTGGCCACCCGGCGCAGCGACGGCGCTCCATCCGTCTTGCCGCGACCGTCCCGGCAGAGTGACGAGATCATCGCGCTGACCCGCAGAGTCCGCGAGCATCTCAGTTATGACTGGACGCTGACGACGCTTGCGCAGACCTCCCACTCCTCCACGCGCTCGTTCCAGCGCCGGTTCAGCGAGGGCATGGGGGTGCCGCCGAGCACCTGGCTGCTGACGGAGCGTCTGGACGCCGCCAAGGAACTGCTGGAGCTCACCGATCTGCCGATGCAGCAGATTGCACTGAGAACGGGACTGCGCAACGCGGATTCGCTGCGCAAGCATTTCTCCGCCGCGTTCGGAGTCAGTCCGAGTCGGTATCGTCAGGATTTTCTGCGCACCGAATTGCGTCCGACGGAAAACGTGTGAGCCCGCTGGCCGGCGAAACGAACATGAGGAGTCGGATATCGGCCACATGACGCGGATTTCTCTGTGTTCGTTTTGTTCGGTACTGTGCGCATTCCTCACACTTTTCTTATTGAGAATGATTCGCTGAACCATCGGCGGGGCAAAGTGGCGCGTTCTTACCGATATTTGGCGCGAACCGACCGCATCGGCACCCGGTTTTCCCGCGACCGACGCTTAGACTCGGACTTGAAACAATGTTGTTAACGCCATCATGACAGACACGGATGTGTGTCATGCCGGCGCGATGAAAGGATACGAACATGTGGCCTATCCTCTTGGCCCTGGTCCCCGCATTCGGCTGGGGTTTTCAGGGCATTGTCATGCAGAAGGTCGGCGGCACCACCGCCAACAAGCAGATGGGCATGGTGCTCACCACGCTGCTGTTCGGTATCGTGGTGCTGATCTTCCACCCGATCAACTGGTCGTGGACGCTGATCGCGGCCGCGGCCATCAACGGCATCCCGTGGAGCATCGCGCAGATACTGCAGATCAAGTCCTTCGACTATCTGGGCGTGGCCCGCGCCATGCCGCTGTCCACTGGCATGCAGCTGGTGTTCACCACCCTGCTCGGCGCGCTGTTCTTCCATGAATGGACGCACGGCTGGCAGTTCGGCTTCGGCATCTGCGCGCTCGTCGTCATCATCGTCGGCGTCGCCTGCACCGCCTTCCAGGAGAAGAGCGAGGACAAGGGTCCGTCGAACCTGAAGCGCGGCCTGCTCATCACCCTGATCTCCTCACTGCTGTATACCAGCTACGCCGCCGCCGGCAAGTTCTTCTCGGTCTCCAGCTGGGACATGCTGTTCCCGCAGGCCGTGTTCATGGTGCTCGGCACGACAATCATCTCCTTCTGCATGAGCGGCAAGGACGCGATGGACCCCGAAATCGGCGTGTTCGGCAAGAAGAGCTGGATGAACATGAGCACCGGCGCCCTGTTCGCTACCGCGAACCTCACCGTGATGCTGTCCAATGAGATGAACGGTCTGGCGGTCGGCTGGACGCTGTCGCAGATGAACGTCATCGTCGCCACGCTGGGCGGCCTGTTCATTCTCAAGGAGAAGAAGACCAAGAAGGAGATGGCGTTCGTCATCGCCGGCATGATTCTCATCGCGCTCGGCGGCATCCTGATCGGCATCACGAAGAACGCATGACCGCCGCCCGCGCATCATCAACCATCAACCATCAACAAGTCAACAAGGGAGTATCAACCATGATCAATGTCGGTTTCATCGGATGCGGCGCCATGGGCCGCGACCACGTGCGTCGGATCACGGACAAGTGCGGCAACGCGCAGGTCGTCGGCGTATACGACACCGTGCTCGGCAACGCGAAGCAGGCCATCGAAGACAACCGCCTCGACGCGACGATCTACGATTCGGCCGATGCACTGATCGACGATCCGAACGTCGACGCCGTCGTCATCGCCAGCCGCAACGACGTGCATCTCGACCCGCTGCTGCACACTATCGCGATCGGCAAGCCGACGTTCACCGAAAAGCCGATGACCATCAACGGCTCCGACAGCTGGAAGGTCGTCGAAGCCGAGGTGGCCAAGGGCCGCAAAACCATTCAGGTCGGTTTCAACTGGCGCTTCGACCCCGGCTACGACGCGATGAAGACCTTCGTCGGCGACGGACAGATCGGCGCCCTGCTGATGGCCGGCATGCGTCACTACAACGCGCAGGCATCCACGAGCTACTACGGCACCGACAACGTCATCAACGACACGCTCATCCACAACTTCGACGTGCTGCATTACATGTTCGACGGCGACATCACCAGCGTTGAGATGAAGTTCGCCCGGATGAACACGCTCAACCCGAACGGGGAGTCCTTGCGCGAACCGCAGCTGGCCATCGTCGAGTTCTCCGACGGAGCCCTCGCCACAGCCGAGGCGAACGTCAACTGCCAGTACGGCTACGACATCCAATGCCGCCTGGTCGGCGAGTCCGGCATCATCTCGCTGCCGGATGTCTCCACGCCGGAGGTGCGCAAGGCCGGTCAGATCAGCCACGCGATCTCGTCCGCCTGGTTCGACCGATTCATCGAGGCATACGACCGCGAGTTCGACCGGTTCTTCGCGAATATCGAGGCCGACCGGCAGCCGGGCGGCAAGGAGGCGACCGCATGGGACGGCTATGTGGCGAACGTGGTTGCCGACGCCGCGCTGGACAGCCTGCACCACGGCGGGCGCATCCCCGTGACGCTCAACGAGCAGCCGGCGCTGTACCGGTAATCCGCCGTTTGTTCAACGGCTCAGCCCGCCAGCGGGGGCAATGCGTGCATCCTGCTGGCGGAAATTTATGACGCCAACAGGGCGACACGTCCAGGCTCAGGCCGCCCACCACGGACGCAGCGGGTACCAGTTGCCCTTCGGCAGCCCCTCCTTGTCGGGCTTGACGGCGAGGAACTGATGCACCTGGATGCCGTTGAGCTCGAAGTTCAACTCGCACGCGGCCAGATACAGGCCGTACACCTTCGCCCGCTCGTAGCCGACCTGCTTGACGGCGTCGGCCCAGTTGGCCTTGAGATTGGCGTTCCAATGATGCAGCGTCAGCGCGTAATGCTGCCGCAGGTTCTCCTGGTTGACGACCTCGAAGCCGGCGTCGTGCAGCGCCGACTCGATGAACCCGGGCGAGGCGAGGTCGCCGTCGGGGAAGATGTATCGGTCGAGGAACTCGTCCGTTCCGGGCCGGTTGTTCGGCTTGTCCTTGGAGATCGTGATCTGGTGGTTGAGCAGGCGGCCGGCCGGCTTGAGCAGCTTGAACATCTCATCGAAGTAGTGGCGGTAGTTCTTCGCGCCCACATGTTCCATCATGCCCACCGAGGTGATGCCGTCGAAGTCTCGTTCCGGCACTTCGCGGTAGTCCATCACGCGCAGCTCGGCCAGATTCTCCAGCCCTTCGCGCCTGATCCACTCCTGACCGTACTCGATCTGCTCGTGCGACAGCGATACGCCCAGTGCCTTGATGCCGCGCTTGGCTGCGGCGATGACCAGAGCGCCCCAGCCGCATCCGATGTCGAGCATGCGGTCGCCGGGCTTGAGGTCCAGCTTGTCGAGCACCAGGTCGATTTTGTTGCGCTGCGCGTCATCCAGGCTCATGTCGGGCGTGTCGAACACCGCGCACGTGTACGTCATCGACGGTCCGATGAAGTCGGCGTAGAACTCGTTCGACAGGTCATAATGGAAGCTGACGGTCTCGGAGTCGGCCTTTTCGGTGTGCGGGAACAGACCGGACTTGATGCGTTCGAATTTCGAGGGGCCTTCGGACTGCGGCACCTCCACCTTGTGGTAGCCGTGGCTGAGAACGGCCGCCCCCATGCGCGCCAGTTCGAGCGGAGATGGCTTTCGGATGTACGATGCCAGTTCGACGAGCTTGCGCAGCTGCGGATACGGGTCGGCCACGTCCAGTCCTTCGATGTCGAAGTAGCCCAGGATGTATGCGCGGGCCAAACCGATCTCGTTCAGGTTGCTCGCCAACTGATAGATGGCCTTAGGACTGGTGACCCGGACCTGCAGGTCGGCGTCTTCCGGCCCGAACGTCGATCCGTCGAAGGCTTCGATGCACACCGGCGCGTCCTCTTTGAGGACCGCCTGCGCCATTTCACTTACCAACATGGTTTTTCCACTGCCCATGTTTCGCCTCTTTTCCCAACGACTGCGACTTGCCGGATATGGCAATCACCGTGTCACTGTAGTCCCGCGTCGTCATTTTTCGCGCTGCGAGGAAACAAAAACGCTCACTATGCATGCATCGGGCAACCACTATGTGACCGGTCACTCTGAAAGCGAGCATTTGGCGGATATATATGGACAGCGCGGCCGCGCCAGTCGCATTCCGCATGTGAATCGGAACGCGGCCAGCGGGGCCGCGGTTTTCAGGATGATCCCGGACCAGCCGTCATGAGACGGCGTTCGTGTACTCCTTCAGGGATTCGCCGATGCCGCCGGACTCGCCAGACGACTTCAACGCGGTGACGTGCCCATCGGTATCGACGTCAAGCACTCCGGAGATTGGGTTGATGGCATTGTAGACGACGTCATATTCGTTGAGTAGCAGCAGGAACTCGGCGGTGCCACTCGCCTTCGCCTCGTTCAGCAGCGTGGTTGACGTCTCGCGTCGAACGATGCCGCTCTTGTCGACGCCGCCCACCTGCGCGACCTCAATGATGTCGCCGACTTTCGCGTCGCCCTTGATGACTTTGGTGACACGCACCCGGGTGACGGTCTCCGGCACGCCCAGCGCGTCCATGTCGATGTCGTCCTCCGTCAGCCCGTATTGCGGGTTCGTTTCAGGCGTTCCGGACGTGAAATCGATCTCGGGATACAGGATGCGCTCGCGCGAGTCGAGCGGGACACCGGTGACCACCAGACCGGCGGCCTTGACGCCCTCTTCGACGGAAGAGTAGCCGGGATAGTCGGCGGTGATGGACTTTGCGGTCTTCGCCGTGGTCTCCGTCGCGGTCTTCGCCGTATTCTGCGTCGAGTGGCCAGCAGTCGGAGAGCCGACGGAATGCATATGCACGGCGACACCTACCACCAGCGCCGCAACGAGCGCCACGACGGCGAGCGTGCCCTTGATGACGTTTGACTGCTTCATCAGTAACAGCTCCTCACGTAACTCATGTCATATGCCTGAGGCATACGGATATATCTTTCAATCACAGTTCAGCAACGGTATTCATCAGCGGCCAGACCGGTCGGCTGATTGATCCGTCGATTATTTTTTTTTCATATCAGTCTCCGATGTCCAGCATGCAGTGAATCCGCGCCAACTTCGCCGTCGACAGAGCATTGAGTAAAGAACAGCCGTTTTTCTGTAAAAGATTACCGGAACAAAGGACAATGGAAAGAACTGACCCTTTCCGGTGTTGAATTTATACGACGGTTTCTGATGCACGTACCGCCAAAACGTTTTGTCAGAATTCGGCATTATGGTTTGTTATGTTCTCGTACTAAAAGCAAGAAACTTACTTTGTGCCGGAATCTTCTTGGCTGCCAAAAGTATCTCTCAAAGCTGCGTGGTAAGGAAATGCCGGAAATATTAAAACAACTTTATGAGATAAACATTTGTGTATGTAAATCCTGTGGTGGGCATCTTGGAAAACCACAGCTTAGAGTACCGCAAAGATGTTAAAATCTTGTTCTTTCATATGTTTTCTGAAGCCTCAATGTTTGAGGTTTTGTTGTTGTACCTATTTATCTGAAAACACTTGATTTCTGTAACTTCTGCACAGGAAATCCTGTATAATCATGTATAAGAACAAAAGATTGAAAGTCCATAGGTAGCAGCTACACGGACGCCCACTTTGTTCAATTAGGTCAAATCGAAAATGGTGTAAACGAAGGGGCAGTTCACTGGAATGCCAAAACTGCTTTTTCGTTTACCCCATCATCGATTCTAACCTAAAGAATTTTTAGGGAGTGAGAATAGTATATGGACAGTTGGTTTACCGTCGAACAAATAGACCAAGATACATTCGTCATCAGCGAATACAGACACTGGGAAGAAACACATTGTTATCTATTGTGTGGGACAAAAAGAGCCATTCTGATTGATACAGGTTTAGGTGTTTCCAACATCAGAGAGGTTATTGATGGATTGACGAAACTGCCCGTTACAGTAATCACTACTCATGTTCATTGGGATCATATCGGTGGACATAAATATTTTCGGTCTATTGCAGTTCATGAAGCAGAAAAAGAATGGCTATCGGTCAAATTCCCTATACCTTTGCAAGTGGTAAAAAACAATATTATGTGCAATCCATGTGATTTCCCCTCGGATTTTAATGTAGAGAAATATCAGATTTTTCAAGGGGTTCCGCAAATGATTTTACATGATGAAGATTGTATTGACTTAGGAAACAGAAAGTTGGTAGTTATTCACACGCCCGGTCATTCTCCCGGACATTGTTGTTTCTATGAAGCGGATAGAAAATATCTGTATTCCGGCGATTTGATATATAGCGGTTGCCTTGATGCTTTTTATCCATCAACAAACCCACAAGAATTTTGGAAGTCTGTTAGAAAAATTCAATCTTTAAAGATAAGTCGAATTTTGCCAGGACATCATCATTTATCTATTCCAGTTACTATAATTGACAAGATAGAGACAGCTTTTCACAACTTGTCAAATGAAGGGAAATTAAAACAAGGGAATGGTATTTTCAGCTATGAGGGGTTTCAAATCCATATCTGAAATGCAATCTTAGTTTTACAATTTTATATCCCTACACACAAAGCAGTTAGTCTTAGGATTGACTGCTTTTTTCATCCCCAGAAAGGAGTGATTGATTTATGCGTATGATTTGGAACAAAGGACACCGTATCAGAGCCAGCGACAAGCACCTTGTCTACCACTTTTCCATAGGAACGCTTCTGTTTATATTCGTGACGGTTCTCCTGTTACTGAATATGAAACAGCTCATGTGTACCGATTGGGAGCATTTCAGCTTGTTAGAGAACGGCTTGACGCTTTCCCCTTACAACTTCATAACCATAGGGATAGCGACTGGTGTTTGTGCATTGGTCGCTTTTGGGTATTACCGCTTCTGTTACGACGGTTTCAAGAAGCTCCTGCACCGTCAAAAGCTGGCAAGAATGATACTGGAAAATAAGTGGTATGAAGCCGATACCGTACAAGACAGCGGTTTTTTTACTGACCTGCAAAGCAGATCAAGGGAAAAAATCGTCTGGTTTCCGAAGATTTATTATCAAATGGAAAAGGGACTGCTTCATATCCGCTGTGAAATCACGCTGGGAAAATATCAAGACCAGCTTTTACGGTTAGAGGATAAGTTGGAAAGTGGTTTATATTGTGAGCTGACCGACAAGACTTTGCATGACGGCTATATCGAATATACCCTGCTTTATGATATGATAGCAAACCGCATTACCATTGATGAAGTACGGGCAGAAAACGGCTGTTTAAAGCTGATGAAAAATCTTGTCTGGGAATATGACGCACTCCCTCACGCTCTGATTGCTGGTGGAACTGGTGGCGGTAAAACCTATTTTCTGCTGACGCTCATTGAAGCCTTACTGCATACCAACGCTGTCCTTTACATCTTAGACCCGAAGAATAGCGACCTTGCGGACTTAGGAACGGTCATGCCAAACGTCTACCATACCAAAGAAGAAATGATAGATTGCGTCAATGCCTTTTATGAGGGCATGGTACAGCGAAGCGAGGAAATGAAACGACACCCGAACTATAAGACGGGTGAAAACTACGCCTATCTGGGACTGCCACCCTGCTTTCTTATCTTTGATGAATATGTGGCGTTTTTTGAAATGCTGGGGACGAAAGAAAGCGTGAGTTTACTTAGCCAGTTAAAGAAAATCGTTATGTTAGGGCGACAAGCAGGTTATTTCCTTATTGTTGCCTGCCAGCGTCCAGACGCAAAGTATTTCTCGGACGGTATCAGAGATAACTTCAATTTCCGTGTGGGGCTTGGTCGTATCAGCGAATTAGGCTACGGTATGCTGTTCGGTTCAGATGTGAAAAAGCAGTTTTTCCAGAAGCGTATCAAGGGGCGTGGCTACTGTGATGTGGGGACAAGTGTTATAAGTGAGTTTTACACGCCTTTAGTCCCAAAAGGACATGATTTTTTACAAACTATCGGCAGGCTTGCACAAGAAAGACAAGCTATGCCAGAACAACAAGGAAAGGAAGATGTGATTGAATAAGGACACATTAAATATTTATCACACACCCACAGAGAAAAATTACCTCTGTTTGTGCTTGAATACAGATATTTTTACAGCGGATTGCAGGAAATATATGTTAGATTGTTTCTTAAATTATTCTGTCAATCCAAATTTACGATTTCATTCAAGGATAGATAAAATCATTGATGATGTTATTCGTGAAAAAATCAATATTCCTCATAAGTTTAGAATGAGGTTGGAAAGCAGACATTGCATTGAAAGCAGGATAATTTATTTTCGATTTCGAGTTTTAGATAAGTCTTGTCTGCAATGTAATGTATTTCTTAGAGGATTGTCTGATGAAATGAAAGAAGCACTTTCAGATGAAAGAATAGATTTTGCGGTTCTCTATGAGGGCATACAAGGTTCACAGCAGGACACAGACACGGACGACAAGGACGGGTTTTGCGGTTCTCAACCGCAAGTTCCGTTCTTGGCGGACGGGACTTGTCCCGTCCGCTGATTAAACCCCTCGGTATCTAACAGAGGGGTACAAATCGACAGGAAACAGTCAAAAAAACATTAGAAAATCCTTTGGTTACAAGGGATTTACAAAATTTCAGCGTATGTCAAATGGGCTTTAAAAGTTGACATACGCCTTTTTGATTGGAGGGATTTTTACTGAATGAACAAACTTGGTTACAGCATTTAAAAGAAAAACGCTTGGCTTATGGACTATCTCAAAACCGTTTAGCTGTTGCGACTGGTATTACAAGGCAGTATCTAAGCGATATTGAAACAGGAAAAGTCAAGCCATCAGAGGATTTACAGCAGTCCCTTTGGGAAGCTCTGGAACGCTTCAATCCCGACGCTCCCCTTGAAATGCTGTTTGATTATGTAAGAATTCGCTTTCCGACAACAGACGTACAGCAGGTGGTCGAAAACATCTTACAACTGAAACTGTCCTATTTTCTTCATGAGGACTATGGTTTCTATTCTTATTCAGAGCATTATGCTTTAGGCGACATATTCGTCCTTTGCTCCCATGAACTGGACAAAGGAGTTCTGGTGGAATTGAAAGGTCGTGGGTGCAGACAATTTGAAAGCTATCTTCTGGCACAACAAAGAAGCTGGTATGAGTTCTTTATGGACGTTTTGGTGGCTGGCGGTGTGATGAAACGCCTTGACCTTGCCATTAACGATAAGACAGGGATTTTAAATATCCCTGTACTCACTGAAAAGTGCCAACAGGAAGAATGTATCTCCGTCTTCCGCAGTTTTAAAAGCTATCGCAGTGGCGAACTGGTACGCAAAGAGGAAAAGGAATGTATGGGAAACACCCTCTATATCGGTTCATTACAAAGTGAAGTTTATTTCTGTATCTATGAAAAGGACTACGAGCAGTACAAGAAAAATGATATTCCCATTGAAGACGCAGAAGTAAAAAACCGTTTTGAGATTCGATTGAAAAATGAGCGTGCCTATTATGCAGTCCGTGATTTACTCGTCTATGACAATCCAGAGCATACCGCCTTTAAAATTATCAATCGGTATATCCGTTTTGTAGATAAAGACGATTCCAAACCTCGTTCTGATTGGAAACTGAATGAAGAATGGGCTTGGTTTATTGGGAACAATCGTGAACGATTAAAACTAACCACAAAACCAGAGCCTTACTCCTTCCAAAGGACGCTGAACTGGCTATCTCATCAAGTTGCCCCGACCTTAAAGGTTGCGATTAAACTTGATGAAATCAACCAGACGCAGGTTGTAAAAGACATTCTCGACCATGCGAAACTGACAGACCGACACAAGCAGATTTTGAAGCAACAGTCAGTAAAAGAACAGGACGTGATAACAACAAAAAAATAACTCAAATACAAATTCATTGAATATAGAGAGGAGAACATTTTTATGAATTTTGGACAAAACCTTTATAACTGGTTTCTATCAAACGCTCAATCACTGGTGCTTTTAGCAATCGTTGTGATTGGCTTGTATCTTGGCTTCAAGCGTGAGTTTAGCAAACTGATTGGCTTTTTAATTATTGCGATTATTGCGGTTGGCTTAGTCTTCAACGCTGCTGGAGTAAAAGACATTTTACTAGAGCTATTCAATCGCATTATTGGTGCTTAAATAAAACCGTTCTTTTGTGGAATATAAGTGGTTTTCTTATGTTCCGCAAAGGAATGGTACACCAAACGAAGTGCGGTAGGGATTTTTGAATCTCTACAAAGAAAGGACGTGAATATATGGACGATATGCAAGTCTATATTGCGAATTTAGGCAAATACAATGAGGGCGAATTGGTCGGTGCGTGGTTTACCTTTCCCATTGACTTTGAGGAAGTCAAAGAGAAAATCGGCTTGAATGATGAATATGAGGAATACGCCATTCATGACTACGAGTTACCCTTTACGGTTGACGAATACACTTCCATTGGCGAACTCAATCGACTATGGGAAATGGTATCGGAATTACCCGAAGAATTACAATCGGAGCTATCTGCTCTGCTCACTCATTTTTCAAGCATTGAAGAACTAAGCGAACATCAAGAGGATATTATCATTCATTCCGATTGTGATGATATGTATGACGTGGCACGCTACTACATTGAAGAAACGGGTGCTTTAGGCGAAGTACCAGCTAGTCTTCAAAACTATATTGATTATCAAGCCTATGGTCGGGATTTAGACCTTTCAGGAACGTTTATCTCAACCAATCATGGGATTTTTGAAATCGTCTATTAAATCTGTCGGTACATTACTACTGGCAGATTTTCTATTTTACGGGGTGGCTCAATCAGCTACCCCTATTTTTTATGAAAGGATTGATTACATGAAGAAAATACGAAGCTATACCAGTATCTGGTCTGTGGAAAAGGTACTGTATTCTATCAATGATTTTAGACTTCCGTTTCCCATAACCTTTACGCAAATGACATGGTTTGTCGTGTCACTCTTTGCAGTGATGATACTTGGCAACTTGCCCCCTCTTTCCATGATAGAGGGAGCATTTCTCAAATACTTTGGGATTCCTGTGGCTTTCACATGGTTTATGTCTACAAAAACTTTTGATGGTAAAAAGCCTTATGGATTTTTGAAGTCTGTCATTGCTTATGCACTGCGACCAAAGCTGACCTATGCAGGAAAAAAAGTAACGCTTGGCAGAAACCAGCCACAAGAAGCCATTACAGCAGTTAGGAGTGAATTTTATGGCATATCCAATTAAATACATTGAAAACAATCTCGTCTGGAATAAAGACGGGGAATGTTATGCTTACTATGAGCTTGTTCCTTACAATTACTCATTTCTAAGTCCAGAACAGAAAATACAAGTGCATGATTCTTTCAGACAGCTTATCGCACAAAATCGTGATGGCAAAATTCATGCTTTACAAATCAGTACAGAATCCAGCATACGTTCTGCACAAGAGCGTTCCAAAAATGAAGTCACTGGCAAGCTCAAAGCGGTTGCCTATGACAAAATCGACCAACAGACAGACGCTTTAATATCCATGATTGGCGAAAATCAAGTGAACTACCGTTTCTTTATCGGCTTTAAGTTGCTTCTCAACGATCAGGAGTTTTCTATGAAAAGTCTTACCGTTGAAGCAAAAAATGCTTTGTCTGATTTTGTCTATGATGTGAACCATAAGCTGATGGGCGATTTTGTTAGTATGAGTAATGATGAAATCCTGCGTTTTCAGAAGATGGAAAAGCTCTTAGAAAATAAAATCTCTCGTCGTTTCAAAATCCGCAGGTTAGATAAGGACGACTTCGGCTATCTGATTGAACACCTTTACGGACAGACAGGCACTGCCTATGAAGAGTATGAGTACCATCTATCAAAGAAAAAGCTGGATAATGAAACGCTGATTAAATACTATGACTTGATTAAGCCTACTCGCTGTTTGGTGGAAGAAAAACAGCGATATTTGAAAATCCAGCAGGAAGATGAAACCGTCTATGTAGCTTACTTTACCATTAACAGCATTGTCGGAGAACTGGACTTCCCGTCCTCTGAAATCTTCTACTACCAGCAACAGCAATTTACATTCCCGATTGATACGTCAATGAATGTGGAAATTGTAGCGAATCGTAAAGCCCTATCTACTGTCCGCAATAAAAAGAAAGAACTGAAAGACTTGGATAACCACGCTTGGCAAAGTGATAATGAAACCAGCTCCAATGTGGCGGAAGCTCTGGAAAGTGTGAATGAGCTGGAAACCAATTTAGACCAAAGCAAGGAATCTATGTACAAGCTGTCTTATGTGGTAAGGGTATCAGCAAATGATCTTGACGAACTCAAACGTCGTTGTAATGAAGTGAAAGATTTTTATGACGATTTAAGCGTAAAACTGGTACGACCATTTGGGGATATGCTCGGCTTACATGAAGAATTTTTACCTGCCAGCAAGCGTTATATGAATGATTATATTCAATACGTGACCTCTGATTTCCTCGCTGGTTTAGGTTTTGGTGCTACTCAAATGCTGGGGGAAAATGAGGGGATTTATGTTGGCTACAGCTTAGATACTGGACGCAATGTCTATCTGAAACCTGCTCTTGCCAGTCAAGGGGTTAAGGGTTCAGTAACCAATGCGTTAGCGTCGGCTTTTGTTGGTTCGCTGGGTGGTGGTAAATCCTTTGCGAATAACCTTATCGTCTATTATGCGGTGCTTTATGGGGCACAAGCAGTGATTGTAGACCCAAAAGCAGAACGTGGCAGATGGAAAGAAACCTTGCCAGAGATTTCCCATGAAATCAATATCGTCACTCTGACTTCTGATGAGAAAAACAAAGGCTTACTTGACCCTTATGTGATTATGAAAAATCCCAAAGATTCTGAATCACTGGCTATTGATATTCTGACATTCCTTACGGGGATTTCCTCTCGTGATGGGGAACGCTTCCCAATCCTTAGAAAAGCCATTCGTGCAGTAACCAATAGTGAAGTACGAGGGTTGATGAAAGTGATTGAGGAATTACGGGTTGAGAATACGCCACTAAGTACCAGTATAGCCGACCATATCGAAAGTTTTACAGACTATGACTTTGCACATTTATTATTCAGTAATGGTTATGTGGAGCAGTCTATCAGCTTAGAAAAACAACTGAACATTATACAGGTTGCGGACTTGGTACTTCCCGACAAGGAAACTTCCTTTGAGGAATATACCACTATGGAGCTTTTATCCGTTGCTATGCTGATTGTCATTAGTACCTTTGCTTTAGACTTTATCCATACAGACCGAAGCATTTTCAAGATTGTAGATTTAGACGAAGCATGGAGCTTTTTACAGGTAGCACAAGGAAAAACACTATCTATGAAGCTGGTTCGGGCTGGTCGTGCTATGAACGCTGGGGTATATTTCGTGACCCAAAATACAGACGACCTCTTAGATGAAAAACTGAAAAATAACCTCGGCTTAAAATTTGCATTTCGTTCCACTGACCTTAACGAGATTAAAAAGACCTTAGCCTTTTTTGGTGTAGACCCAGAGGACGAAAACAATCAGAAGCGATTGCGTGATTTGGAAAACGGGCAATGCCTTATCAGTGATTTATATGGTCGTGTCGGTGTGATACAGTTCCACCCTGTATTTGAAGAACTGCTCCATGCCTTTGATACCAGACCACCTGTGCGAAAAGAGGTGTAAATGTGAAACCATCAATAGTAAACAGAATAAAATCAAACTGGACGCTGAAACGTCTAGGTAAAGTGGCAATGACAGTGGCTTTCACACTTGTGATTGCCATTTTTCTTTTAGCCATGCTGGGAACGGTGGTTCAAGCTGCGGGCTTGGTAGATGATACGGTCAATGTGGCAAATGAATACAGCCGATACCCACTTGAAAACTATCAACTGGATTTTTATGTGGATAATAGCTGGGGCTGGCTTCCGTGGAACTGGTCGGACGGGATTGGAAAACAGGTCATGTATGGACTATATGCCATTACCAATTTTATTTGGACAATCAGTTTGTATGTTTCCAATGCGACAGGTTACTTAGTACAGGAAGCCTATTCCTTAGACTTCATTTCCGCTACAGCAGATTCCATTGGTAAGAATATGCAGACCTTAGCTGGTGTGAGTGCAAACGGATTTTCAACAGAGGGTTTCTATGTTGGATTCCTCTTACTCTTGATTTTGGTTCTTGGGGTTTATGTTGCCTATACGGGACTGATAAAGAGAGAAACCACAAAGGCAATTCATGCCATTATGAATTTTGTGCTGGTGTTTATCCTATCGGCTTCCTTTATTGCCTACGCTCCCGACTACATTAAAAAAATCAATGACTTTTCATCAGACATCAGTAATGCCAGTTTATCACTTGGCACGAAGATTGTCATGCCCCATTCCGATAGTCAAGGCAAGGACAGCGTGGACTTAATCAGAGATAGCCTGTTTTCCATACAGGTTCAGCAACCGTGGCTACTGCTTCAATACAACAGTTCAGACATTGAAAGTATCGGTATTGACCGTGTGGAAAGCCTGCTCTCCACCAGCCCAGATTCCAACAATGGCGAAGACAGAGAAAAAATTGTTGCGGAAGAAATTGAAGACAGAAGCAATACCAATCTAACCATTACAAAGACCATTAACCGTTTAGGTACAGTCTTCTTCCTATTTGTCTTCAATATTGGGATTTCCATATTTGTATTCCTATTAACAGGAATCATGATTTTCTCGCAGGTACTTTTTATCATCTATGCTATGTTTCTGCCTGTGAGCTTTATTTTAAGCATGATTCCATCATTTGATGGTATGTCAAAACGAGCCATAACAAAGCTCTTTAATACCATTTTGACACGAGCTGGAATCACATTGATTATTACGACAGCATTTAGTATTTCAACCATGCTCTATACCTTATCGGCTGGTTATCCGTTCTTTTTGATTGCTTTTCTACAGATTGTGACCTTTGCAGGAATCTACTTCAAGCTGGGCGATTTAATGAGTATGTTTTCTCTACAGAGTAACGATTCTCAAAGTGTGGGAAGTCGTGTGATGAGAAAACCTCGTATGCTTATGCACGCTCACATGCACCGTCTACAGCGGAAACTTGGACGTTCCATGACTACTCTAGGGGCTGGGTCTGCCATTGTTACAGGTAAAAAAGGACAGTCGGGTTCGGGGAGTTCTGCAAGGACACAAGCAGATCACTCCCGACCAGACGGAAAGGAAAAATCAACACTTGGAAAACGTATCGGTCAAACCATCGGTACAGTAGCTGATACCAAAGACAGAATGGTAGACACTGCTAGTGGTTTGAAAGAACAGGTTAAAGATTTGCCGACCAATGCAAGATATGCAGTATATCAAGGAAAATCCAAAGTAAAAGAGAATGTCCGTGATTTAACCAGTAGTATTTCTCAAACCAAAGCGGACAGAGCCAGTGGACGCAAGGAACAGCAGGAACAAAGGCGAAAAACCATTGCGAAGCGTCGCTCTGAAATGGAACAGGTCAAACAGAAAAAACAGCCTGCTTCTTCTGTTCATGAAAGACCGACTACAAGACAAGAACAATATCATGATGAACAGACCTCAAAACAGTCTAATATTCAGACTTCATATAAGGAATCTCAACAAGCCAAACAAGAGCGTCCAGCAGTTAAGTCCGATTTTTCAAGTCCAAAAGTGGAACGCCAAGGCAATACCGTTCAAGAAAAAACCGTTCAAAAGCCAGCAACTTCAACCACTACAGCAGATAGAACTTCACAACGTCCAATCACAAAAGAACGTCCGTCTACTGTTCAAAGAGTACCACTACAAAATACAAGAAGTAGACCACCAATCAAAACCGCCACCATTAAGAAAGTCGGTAAGAAACCATGAAGTTGAAAACTTTAGTGATTGGTGGTTCTGGATTATTCTTGATGGTCTTCTCACTGCTTCTGTTTGTTGCCATTTTATTTTCAGATGAACAGGACAGCGGAATTTCCAATATTCATTATGGAGGTGTGAATGTTTCCGCAGAAGTGCTGGCTCATAAGCCTATGGTAGAAAAATATGCCAAAGAATATGGCGTTGAAGAATATGTCAACATACTTCTTGCGATTATACAGGTGGAATCGGGCGGTACTGCGGAAGATGTTATGCAGTCCTCGGAATCCCTCGGTCTTCCACCTAATTCATTGAGTACAGAAGAATCCATTAAGCAAGGTGTGAAGTATTTCAGTGAATTATTAGCCAGTAGCGAAAGGCTCAGTGTAGATTTAGAATCGGTTATCCAGTCCTACAATTATGGTGGTGGTTTCTTAGGGTATGTGGCTAATCGTGGAAATAAATATACCTTTGAACTGGCTCAAAGTTTCTCAAAAGAGTATTCAGGTGGCGAAAAAGTGTCTTACCCCAATCCCATAGCCATACCTATCAATGGGGGCTGGCGATACGTTTACGGTGGAGCTTCCCCGACTACTTCTTTTGATTGTAGCGGACTGACACAATGGACGTATGGAAAAGCTGGAATTAACTTACCACGAACCGCACAACAGCAATATGATGTGACCCAGCATATCCCACTATCGGAAGCACAAGCTGGCGATTTGGTTTTCTTTCATTCTACCTATAACGCTGGCTCTTATATTACTCATGTTGGGATATACCTTGGCAATAACCGTATGTTTCATGCAGGCGACCCAATCGGTTATGCCGACTTAACAAGCCCCTACTGGCAACAGCATTTAGTGGGAGCAGGACGAATCAAACAATGAGAAAGGAAGATTTAATGATGAAATTTAGAAAAAATCAGAATAAAGAAAAACAGATACCAAAGGAAAAGAAACCTCGTGTCTACTATAAGGTCAATCCTCATAAAAAGGTTGTGATTGCCTTGTGGGTACTTTTAGGGCTTAGTTTCAGCTTTGCGATATTCAAGCACTTTACAGCTATAGATACTCATACTATTCACGAAACAACTATCATAGAAAAGGAATACGTTGATACTCATCATGTAGAAAATTTTGTAGAGAACTTTGCGAAAGTCTACTATTCATGGGAGCAATCCGATAAGTCCATTGATAATCGAATGGAAAGTCTAAAAGGCTATCTGACAGATGAACTTCAAGCTCTCAATGTTGATACAGTACGCAAAGATATTCCTGTATCGTCTTCTGTAAGAGGATTTCAGATATGGACGGTAGAGCCAACTGGCGACAATGAGTTTAATGTAACCTACAGTGTAGACCAGCTCATTACAGAGGGAGAAAATACAAAGACCGTCCACTCTGCTTATATAGTGAGTGTCTATGTAGATGGTTCTGGAAATATGGTACTGGTTAAGAATCCGACCATTACCAACATACCTAAGAAATCAAGTTATAAACCAAAAGCCATTGAAAGTGAGGGGACGGTTGATTCCATTACAACCAATGAAATCAATGAGTTTTTAACGACGTTCTTCAAGCTCTATCCTACAGCGACAGCCAGTGAACTTTCCTACTATGTGAATGACGGGATATTAAAACCAATCGGAAAAGAGTACATCTTTCAAGAACTGGTAAATCCTATTCACAATCGTAAGGATAATCAAGTCACGGTATCGCTGACAGTGGAGTATATCGACCAGCAGACCAAAGCAACGCAGGTATCTCAATTTGATTTGGTACTTGAAAAGAACGGGAGTAATTGGAAGATTATAGAATAACAAATATTGGTACATTATTACAGCTATTTTGTAATCACGTACTCTCTTTGATAAAAAATTGGAGATTCCTTTACAAATATGCTCTTACGTGCTATTATTTAAGTATCTATTTAAAAGGAGTTAATAAATATGCGGCAAGGTATTCTTAAATAAACTGTCAATTTGATAGTGGGAACAAATAATTGGATGTCCTTTTTTAGGAGGGCTTAGTTTTTTGTACCCAGTTTAAGAATACCTTTATCATGTGATTCTAAAGTATCCAGAGAATATCTGTATGCTTTGTATACCTATGGTTATGCATAAAAATCCCAGTGATAAAAGTATTTATCACTGGGATTTTTATGCCCTTTTGGGTTTTTGAATGGAGGAAAATCACATGAAAATTATTAATATTGGAGTTTTAGCTCATGTTGATGCAGGAAAAACTACCTTAACAGAAAGCTTATTATATAACAGTGGAGCGATTACAGAATTAGGAAGCGTGGACAAAGGTACAACGAGGACGGATAATACGCTTTTAGAACGTCAGAGAGGAATTACAATTCAGACAGGAATAACCTCTTTTCAGTGGGAAAATACGAAGGTGAACATCATAGACACGCCAGGACATATGGATTTCTTAGCAGAAGTATATCGTTCATTATCAGTTTTAGATGGGGCAATTCTACTGATTTCTGCAAAAGATGGCGTACAAGCACAAACTCGTATATTATTTCATGCACTTAGGAAAATGGGGATTCCCACAATCTTTTTTATCAATAAGATTGACCAAAATGGAATTGATTTATCAACGGTTTATCAGGATATTAAAGAGAAACTTTCTGCCGAAATTGTAATCAAACAGAAGGTAGAACTGTATCCTAATATGTGTGTGACGAACTTTACCGAATCTGAACAATGGGATACGGTAATAGAGGGAAACGATGACCTTTTAGAGAAATATATGTCCGGTAAATCATTAGAAGCATTGGAACTCGAACAAGAGGAAAGCATAAGATTTCAGAATTGTTCTCTGTTCCCTGTTTATCACGGAAGTGCAAAAAACAATATAGGGATTGATAACCTTATAGAAGTGATTACGAATAAATTTTATTCATCAACACATCGAGGTCAGTCTGAACTTTGCGGAAAAGTTTTCAAAATTGAGTATTCGGAAAAAAGACAGCGTCTTGCATATATACGTCTTTATAGTGGCGTACTGCATTTGCGAGATTCGGTTAGAATATCGGAAAAGGAAAAAATAAAAATTACAGAAATGTATACTTCAATAAATGGTGAATTATGTAAAATCGATAAGGCTTATTCCGGGGAAATTGTTATTTTGCAGAATGAGTTTTTGAAGTTAAATAGTGTTCTTGGAGATACAAAGCTATTGCCACAGAGAGAGAGAATTGAAAATCCCCTCCCTCTGCTGCAAACGACTGTTGAACCGAGCAAACCTCAACAAAGGGAAATGTTACTTGATGCACTTTTAGAAATCTCCGACAGTGACCCGCTTCTGCGATATTATGTGGATTCTGCGACACATGAAATCATACTTTCTTTCTTAGGGAAAGTACAAATGGAAGTGACTTGTGCTCTGCTGCAAGAAAAGTATCATGTGGAGATAGAAATAAAAGAGCCTACAATCATTTATATGGAAAGACCGTTAAAAAAAGCAGAGTATACCATTCACATCGAAGTTCCACCGAATCCTTTCTGGGCTTCCATTGGTCTATCTGTAGCACCGCTTCCATTAGGGAGCGGAGTACAGTATGAGAGCTCGGTTTCTCTTGGATACTTAAATCAATCGTTTCAAAATGCAGTTATGGAGGGGATACGCTATGGCTGTGAACAAGGATTGTATGGTTGGAATGTGACGGACTGTAAAATCTGTTTTAAGTATGGCTTATACTATAGCCCTGTTAGTACCCCAGCAGATTTTCGGATGCTTGCTCCTATTGTATTGGAACAAGTCTTAAAAAAAGCTGGAACAGAATTGTTAGAGCCATATCTTAGTTTTAAAATTTATGCGCCACAGGAATATCTTTCACGAGCATACAACGATGCTCCTAAATATTGTGCGAACATCGTAGACACTCAATTGAAAAATAATGAGGTCATTCTTAGTGGAGAAATCCCTGCTCGGTGTATTCAAGAATATCGTAGTGATTTAACTTTCTTTACAAATGGACGTAGTGTTTGTTTAACAGAGTTAAAAGGGTACCATGTTACTACCGGTGAACCTGTTTGCCAGCCCCGTCGTCCAAATAGTCGGATAGATAAAGTACGATATATGTTCAATAAAATAACTTAGTGTATTTTATGTTGTTATATAAATATGGTTTCTTGTTAAATAAGATGAAATATTTTTTAATAAAGATTTGAATTAAAGTGTAAAGGAGGAATTAATTATGAAGTGTAATGAATGTAACAGGGTTAAATACAACCAAATTTTAATTTGGCTTTGCGTTTTATCTTTTTTTAGCGTATTAAATGAAATGGTTTTGAACGTCTCATTACCTGATATTGCAAATGATTTTAATAAACCACCTGCGAGTACAAACTGGGTGAACACAGCCTTTATGTTAACCTTTTCCATTGGAACAGCTGTATATGGAAAGCTATCTGATCAATTAGGCATCAAAAGGTTACTCCTATTTGGAATTATAATAAATTGTTTCGGGTCGGTAATTGGGTTTGTTGGCCATTCTTTCTTTTCCTTACTTATTATGGCTCGTTTTATTCAAGGGGCTGGTGCAGCTGCATTTCCAGCACTCGTAATGGTTGTAGTTGCGCGCTATATTCCAAAGGAAAATAGGGGTAAAGCATTTGGTCTTATTGGATCGATAGTAGCCATGGGAGAAGGAGTCGGTCCAGCGATTGGTGGAATGATAGCCCATTATATTCATTGGTCCTATCTTCTACTCATTCCTATGATAACAATTATCACTGTTCCGTTTCTTATGAAATTATTAAAGAAAGAAGTAAGGATAAAAGGTCATTTTGATATCAAAGGAATTATACTAATGTCTGTAGGCATTGTATTTTTTATGTTGTTTACAACATCATATAGCATTTCTTTTCTTATCGTTAGCGTGCTGTCATTCCTGATATTTGTAAAACATATCAGGAAAGTAACAGATCCTTTTGTTGATCCCGGATTAGGGAAAAATATACCTTTTATGATTGGAGTTCTTTGTGGGGGAATTATATTTGGAACAGTAGCAGGGTTTGTCTCTATGGTTCCTTATATGATGAAAGATGTTCACCAGCTAAGTACTGCCGAAATCGGAAGTGTAATTATTTTCCCTGGAACAATGAGTGTCATTATTTTCGGCTACATTGGTGGGATACTTGTTGATAGAAGAGGTCCTTTATACGTGTTAAACATCGGAGTTACATTTCTTTCTGTTAGCTTTTTAACTGCTTCCTTTCTTTTAGAAACAACATCATGGTTCATGACAATTATAATCGTATTTGTTTTAGGTGGGCTTTCGTTCACCAAAACAGTTATATCAACAATTGTTTCAAGTAGCTTGAAACAGCAGGAAGCTGGTGCTGGAATGAGTTTGCTTAACTTTACCAGCTTTTTATCAGAGGGAACAGGTATTGCAATTGTAGGTGGTTTATTATCCATACCCTTACTTGATCAAAGGTTGTTACCTATGGAAGTTGATCAGTCAACTTATCTGTATAGTAATTTGTTATTACTTTTTTCAGGAATCATTGTCATTAGTTGGCTGGTTACCTTGAATGTATATAAACATTCTCAAAGGGATTTCTAAATCGTTAAGGGATCAACTTTGGGAGAGAGTTCAAAATTGATCCTTTTTTTATAACAGGAATTCAAATCTTTTTGTTCCATTAAAGGGCGCGATTGCTGAATAAAAGATACGAGAGACCTCTCTTGTATCTTTTTTATTTTGAGTGGTTTTGGTCGGCACTGCCGACAGCCTCGCAGAGCACACACTTTATGAATATAAAGTATAGTGTGTTATACTTTACTTGGAAGTGGTTGCCGGAAAGAGCGAAAATGCCTCACATTTGTGCCACCTAAAAAGGAGCGATTTACATATGAGTTATGCAGTTTGTAGAATGCAAAAAGTGAAATCAGCTGGACTAAAAGGCATGCAATTTCATAATCAAAGAGAGCGAAAAAGTAGAACGAATGATGATATTGACCATGAGCGAACACGTGAAAATTATGATTTGAAAAATGATAAAAATATTGATTACAACGAACGTGTCAAAGAAATTATTGAATCACAAAAAACAGGTACAAGAAAAACGAGGAAAGATGCTGTTCTTGTAAATGAGTTGCTAGTAACATCTGACCGAGATTTTTTTGAGCAACTGGATCCAGGAGAACAAAAACGATTTTTTGAGGAAAGTTATAAATTATTTTCCGAACGATATGGCAAGCAAAATATTGCTTATGCAACAGTTCATAATGATGAGCAAACCCCTCACATGCATTTAGGTGTTGTGCCTATGCGTGATGGAAAACTGCAAGGAAAAAATGTGTTTAATCGTCAAGAACTGTTATGGCTACAAGATAAATTCCCCGAGCATATGAAAAAACAGGGTTTTGAGTTGAAGCGTGGTGAACGTGGCTCTGACCGTAAACATATTGAGACAGCTAAATTTAAAAAACAAACTTTGGAAAAAGAGATTGATTTTCTAGAAAAAAATTTAGCAGTTAAAAAAGATGAATGGACTGCTTATAGCGATAAAGTTAAATCAGATTTAGAAGTACCAGCGAAACGACACATGAAAAGTGTTGAAGTGCCAACGGGTGAAAAGTCCATGTTTGGTTTGGGAAAAGAAATAATGAAAACAGAAAAGAAACCAACCAAAAATGTTGTTATATCGGAGCGTGATTATAAAAACTTAGTGACTGCTGCGAGAGATAACGATAGGTTAAAACAGCATGTTAGAAATCTCATGAGTACTGATATGGCGAGAGAATATAAAAAATTAAGTAAAGAACATGGGCAAGTTAAAGAAAAATATAGTGGTCTTGTAGAGCGATTTAATGAAAATGTAAATGATTATAATGAGTTGCTTGAAGAAAACAAGTCTTTAAAGTCTAAAATAAGCGATTTAAAGCGTGATGTGAGTTTAATCTATGAAAGCACTAAGGAATTCCTTAAGGAACGTACAGACGGCTTAAAAGCCTTTAAAAACGTTTTTAAGGGGTTTGTAGACAAGGTAAAGGATAAAACAGCACAATTCCAAGAAAAACACGATTTAGAACCTAAAAAGAACGAATTTGAACTAACTCATAACCGAGAGGTAAAAAAAGAACGAAGTCGAGATCAGGGAATGAGTTTATAAAATAAAAAAAGCACCTGAAAAGGTGTCTTTTTTTGATGGTTTTGAACTTGTTCTTTCTTATCTTGATACATATAGAAATAACGTCATTTTTATTTTAGTTGCTGAAAGGTGCGTTGAAGTGTTGGTATGTATGTGTTTTAAAGTATTGAAAACCCTTAAAATTGGTTGCACAGAAAAACCCCATCTGTTAAAGTTATAAGTGACCAAACAAATAACTAAATAGATGGGGGTTTCTTTTAATATTATGTGTCCTAATAGTAGCATTTATTCAGATGAAAAATCAAGGGTTTTAGTGGACAAGACAAAAAGTGGAAAAGTGAGACCATGGAGAGAAAAGAAAATCGCTAATGTTGATTACTTTGAACTTCTGCATATTCTTGAATTTAAAAAGGCTGAAAGAGTAAAAGATTGTGCTGAAATATTAGAGTATAAACAAAATCGTGAAACAGGCGAAAGAAAGTTGTATCGAGTGTGGTTTTGTAAATCCAGGCTTTGTCCAATGTGCAACTGGAGGAGAGCAATGAAACATGGCATTCAGTCACAAAAGGTTGTTGCTGAAGTTATTAAACAAAAGCCAACAGTTCGTTGGTTGTTTCTCACATTAACAGTTAAAAATGTTTATGATGGCGAAGAATTAAATAAGAGTTTGTCAGATATGGCTCAAGGATTTCGCCGAATGATGCAATATAAAAAAATTAATAAAAATCTTGTTGGTTTTATGCGTGCAACGGAAGTGACAATAAATAATAAAGATAATTCTTATAATCAGCACATGCATGTATTGGTATGTGTGGAACCAACTTATTTTAAGAATACAGAAAACTACGTGAATCAAAAACAATGGATTCAATTTTGGAAAAAGGCAATGAAATTAGACTATGATCCAAATGTAAAAGTTCAAATGATTCGACCGAAAAATAAATATAAATCGGATATACAATCGGCAATTGACGAAACTGCAAAATATCCTGTAAAGGATACGGATTTTATGACCGATGATGAAGAAAAGAATTTGAAACGTTTGTCTGATTTGGAGGAAGGTTTACACCGTAAAAGGTTAATCTCCTATGGTGGTTTGTTAAAAGAAATACATAAAAAATTAAACCTTGATGGGTTCTGTTGCAAAGTTTTAAATAAAGAATAAAATCCCTTACGGTATCTATGATTTAAGCTGGGATTCCCAATAATACCTTGATTTCAGTACAGACCGAAAACCCGAAGAGAGTGCCTTCTTTTCGG
>SKEO01000083.1_pt1 | contig 89469 bp, 87 predicted proteins | sample 4826801 | NCBI WGS metagenome assembly SKEO01 (sample SAMN11008807, study PRJNA524170) | human gut metagenome | biome: Human fecal sample; material: Feces; isolation source: fecal sample from pouch patient p3 | host: Homo sapiens | place: Israel: Tel-Aviv | collected 2016-02-25 | reverse complement strand
GGCCCGCCGGCAGGCCGGGACGGCAGGGCCAGATACTCCTGTACATAAAAGCCGCTGCGCTCCCGGGACTCCAGATATCCTTCTGCCGCCAGCATCTGATAGGCGGCGTCCACCGTGTTCACCGAGACGGACAGCTCTGCCGCCAGACGCCGCTTGCCGGGCATCCGGGTGCCCGCCGCAAGGGTGCCGCTGCGCATCTCTCCGGCAAGGCTGTGGTACAGCTGCTCGTACAGCGGCACGCCAGAAGAAGCATCCAGCGCCGTGGTCAGATGGACCATAAATCATCCCTCCTGTTTGGGTATTGCACCAAACTGATACCATAAAAAAACTTTGTTCTGGGTATTTTCATGGTGTCAGTTCTGCGTATAATAGGAGCATACCCGCTGGACACCCAAATGTCAAGTAGGATTGTAGGTTTTACGGGGAAATCTGTCCCTAAGGGGTGAAGGCTTTCGCTCTGGGTTAAACTGCAAAAGTTGATTTCCATGTAGGTTTTAGGTCTTTGGCTCCGCGGGAACGGAAAATTGGAGGGAAAGTAAATCATGTCTACTACTGCAATGTGGCTGCTGCTGGCAGTCGTTGTCATCGCCATCGTCATTGGCAGTGTGCTGTACAAGCGCACCTTCACCACCAAGGAGCTGGCCCTCACCGGCGTTATGGCCGCTTTGAGCCTTGTGGCCTATCTGTTCTTCCGTGTGCCGTTCTACGGCGGCTCGTCGTTCCATCTGGGCAACACCTTCACCGCCCTGACCGCTCTGCTGCTGGACGGTGTATCCGGCGGTCTGGCCGGTGCCATTGGGCTGGCGCTGGCCGATATCCTGGCCGGTGACCCGGGCTACGCCGTCACCACCTTTGTGCTGAAGTTCATCATCGGCATCACCTGCGGTGCCGTGGCGCACAAGGTCTTCAAGCTGCGCGAGCTGGACAGGCACAGCTCCGGCTATCTGGCAAAGGTGATCGTCTCTGCCGGTTCCGGCCTGCTGCTGAACGTGCTGACCGACCCCTTCCTTGGCTACTTCCGTAATGTGTACATCTTTGGTCAGGAATACACTGTGGCACAGGCGCTGACCAAAATTGCAGGCGGCGTCACCTTTGTGAACAGCGTGGTTTCCACCGTGTGCGTGGTGATCCTGTACCTTGCCCTGCGTCCGGCTCTGGAACGCGCCGGTCTGCTGCCCAAGGGCAAAAACTAAGCGATCTCTCTATCCTGATACAGCACTGCTGCCCTCGTCTGCCGGACTTCTCCGATCCCCCGGCGGGCGGGGGCAGTGGTGCGTCTGCCTGCCGGGCCTGCTGCACAGGAACAAAAAAGCGGACGGCCCTTGCTTTTGCCTGCACGGCTGCCTTATAATAAGCTCAAAAAAGGGGAGGGAGCACCCATGAGCGAATTTTCCCATCTGAAAAACAAGCTTTTGGCCGAGCAGGTGGAGGATGAGATCTACCATTATATTCTGGACACGCCGCTGGAACCGGGCACCAAGCTGCCCAATGAATTTGAACTGGGCGAAAAGTTCGGCGTGGGCCGCAGCACCGTGCGCGAAGCGGTGAAGCTGCTGTCCAGCAAGGGCATCGTGGAGGTGCGGCGGGGCTCCGGCACCTATGTGGTCACGACCGCCAAGGGCCTTTCGGACCCGCTGAACCTGCGCAGCGTGCAGGACAAGAACGCGCTGGCGCTGGATCTGGTGAACGTGCGCCTGCTGCTGGAACCGGGCATGGCCGAGATGGCAGCGCTGAACGCTTCCGACGAGGACATCGAGCGCATCCAGCGTCTGTGCGACCGTGTGGAGAGCAAGATCCACAGCGGCGATCTGTACATTGAGGACGACATCGCATTCCATACCTGCATTGCAGAGAGCAGCAAGAACATGGTGGTGGAACAGCTGATCCCCATTATCGATACGGCGGTCATGATGTTCGTGAACGTCACCCACAAAAAGCTGACGGAGGAGACCATCCTGACCCACCGCATGATCACCGAAGCCATTGCCCGGCATGACCCCATTGGTGCCCGGTCTGCCATGGTGATGCACCTGAATTTCAACCGCAACTGCATCCGAAAGCTTTACGACGGCGAATGGGAAACCTGACGCCGCCGCATTTTACGTCCCCGCACAGTGCAAGGTCTGTGCGGGGACTTTTTATATCTGAAGTTGTCTGATGACTTTTTAGGACGAATAACACGGAAAAGTCGGAAAATGGTTCGGATTGTATGATGTATCCAAGATTTCAGAGCAGTATGCACGAAAAAATGGGCTGGTTATTGTCATAAAGTGGGTTCTGACTGCGACAACTTGCAAACGAGGCGGGAGTCGATTAAAATGAACATGTAAGATGTCCGACAGTCAAAAGGACGATTTGCAAAGCAGAAAAAAGAGTATCTTGGAGGTACGATCATGGAACTGCGTTCTCAGGCAGTGCGTAAACTGGCACCGGAAAACGATCCGCTGAAGATCGGCATGGGCTGGAAGGTGGACGACCTTGCAAAGCCCCAGATCATGGTGGAGAGCACCTTTGGCGACAGCCACCCCGGCAGCGCCCATCTGGATCAGTTCGTGAAGGAGGCTGTACAGGCAGTCAACACCCACGGCGGCAAGGCTGCACGCTATTTTGCAACCGATATGTGCGACGGCATCGCACAGGGCCACGACGGCATCAACTACTCGCTGCCCCACCGTGACGCCATCGTGAATCTGGTGGAAGCTCAGGCCAACGCCACCGTGTACGACGGCGGCGTGTTCATCGCCAGCTGCGACAAGTCCATGCCGGCCATGCTGATGAGCATTGGCCGCCTGAAGGATATGAGCGCCATCGTGGTCACCGGCGGCGTGATGGAGGCCCACACCCTGCCCAAGAAGTATGTGGTCAACGACCCCGCCTGCGCCATCAACGATCTGCTGACGCTGGAACAGATCGGCAAGTTCGACGCATGGGAAAAGACCGGCGTCATCCCCAACGAGCAGCTGGACTACTACAAGCACAACGCCTGCCCCAGCTGCGGTGCCTGCTCCTTCATGGGCACCGCGTCCACCATGCAGATCATGGCCGAGGCACTGGGCCTGATGCTGCCCGGCACCGCCCTGATGCCCGCCACCGCCCCGGAGCTGAAGCAGGCCGCCTATGACGCCGGCGTTCAGGTGATGAAGCTGGTGGCCGAGGGCATCAAGGCCAAGGACATCGTCACCATGAAGAGCTTTGAAAATGCCATCATGGTGCACGCCGCCATCTCCGGCTCCACCAATGCCACCATGCACCTGCCCGCCATTGCCCACGAGTTCGGCTTTGAGATCGACGCCGACACCTTTGACCGGATGCACCGCGGCGCACACTATCTGCTGAACATCCGTCCCTCCGGCGACTGGCCCGCACAGTACTTCTACTATGCAGGCGGCGTGCCCCGCGTGATGGAAGAGATCAAGTCCATGCTGCATCTGGACGTGATGACCGTCACCGGCAAGACGCTGGGCGAAAATCTGGAGGAGCTGAAGAAGAACGGCTTCTACGAGCACTGCGACGAGATCCTGCAGGAAAAGACCAAGGGTCTGGGCATCAAGGTCACCCGCGAGGACATCATCCACAGCTTCGACAACGCCAAGGGCACCGATGGCAGCATCGCCATCCTGAAGGGCAATCTGGCCCCGGAGGGCAGTGTCATCAAGCACACTGCCTGCCCCAAGACCATGTTCCACGCCACCCTGCGCGCAAAGCCCTTTGACAGCGAGGAAGAGTGCATCAGCGCCGTTCTGAACAAGCAGGTCCAGCCCGGCGACGCCATCTTCATCCGTTACGAAGGCCCCCGCGGCAGCGGTATGCCCGAGATGTTCTACACCGGCGAGGCCATCTGCGCCGACCCCAAGCTGGCTTCCAGCGTAGCCCTCATCACCGACGGCCGCTTCTCCGGCGCAAGCCGCGGCCCGGTCATCGGCCATGTCAGCCCGGAGGCTGCAGTGGGCGGCCCCATCGCTCTGGTGGAAGAGGGTGACCTCATCCGCATCGATGTGCCGAACCGTCAGCTTGCCATCGTGGGCGTGAACGGTGAGGAAAAGACCCCCGAAGAGATGGAGGCCATCCTTGCCCAGCGCCGTGCCAACTGGAAGCCCAAGGCTCCCAAATACACCAAGGGCCTGCTGAAACTCTACTCTCAGCACGCTGTCAGCCCCATGAAGGGTGCATACATGGAGTAAACCGTACAACGAAAAGTAAACTGTCCGGTGCGTTTTTCCGGACGGCTTGGATAAGTGCAACCAAAAATCACGAAACGGAGGAAATTTCTATGACAGCAGTTGCAACGCCCGATGCGGCACGGCTGGTTTTTGCTGCCGTGGCGGGCCTGATCCTTTTGCTCATCCTTATCATCAAGTTCAAAGTGCATGCCATGATCTCCATCCTGATCGGTGCGGTGGGCATCGGCCTGATGGCCGGTATGCCCCTGTCTGACATCATCGGCTCGGTCAACGAAGGCATCGGCAACACCTTAAAGGGCATCGCCCTTCTGGTGGGCCTTGGCTCCATGTTCGGCGCCATTCTGGAAGAATCCGGCGGCGCACAGACGCTGGCCGTGACCATGGTGCGCAAGTTCGGCGACGAAAAAGCCGCATGGGCGCTGGGCATCACGGGTCTGGTGGTGGCCATGCCGGTGTTCTTTGACGCCGGTCTGATCATCCTGATCCCGCTGGCCTTCTCTCTGGCAAAGCGCACCAAGCGCTCGGTCCTGTACTAGGTTATCCCCCTGCTGGCCGGTCTGGCGGTCGGCCACGCCTACATCCCGCCCACGCCGGGCCCCGTTCTGGTGGCTACCATGCTGGGCGTTGACCTTGGCTGGGTCATCCTCATCGGCATCTTCTGCGGCATCTTTGCCATGATCGCCGCCGGTCCCATCTGGGGCTCCATCTGCGGCAAGAAGTATATGATCGCGGTGCCGGAGCACGTTGCACAGCAGGCAGACATCGATGAGAGCAAGCTGCCCAAGTTCGGCACCATCGTGGGCATCATCCTGATCCCGCTGGTCCTCATCATCGCAAACTCTGTGGCAAAGGTGGTGCCCGCTCTGGCTGGCATCCAGCCCGTTCTGGCCTTCCTCGGCGAGCCCTTCATGGCTCTGCTGCTGGCTACCATCGCTGCCATGTATCTGCTGGGCACCCGTCACGGCTATAACAATGCCCAGCTGGAAAAGATCATGACCAAGTCCCTTGAGCCCACCGGCATGATCCTGCTGGTCACCGCCTGCGGCGGCGTGCTGCGCTACATGCTGCAGAACTCCGGTCTGGGCGATGTCATCGGCAACGCCGTGGCAAACGCCAGCCTGCCGCTGGTGCTGGTGGCCTTCATCGTGGCTGCTCTGGTGCGTATCTCGGTGGGTTCCGCTACCGTGGCTATGACCATGGCAGCCGGCATCATCTCCGCCATGCCCGGCCTCAGCGAGCTGAGCCCGCTGTACCTCGCCTGCGTCACCGCTGCCATCGCCGGCGGCTCCACCGTGTGCTCTCACTTCAACGACTCCGGCTTCTGGCTGGTGAAGAGCCTGGTGGGCATGGATGAAAAGACCACCCTCAAGACCTGGACCATCATGGAAACTCTGGTGGGCGGCGTCGGCTTCCTGGTGGCACTGGTCATCTCCTTCTTTGCCTAATCATCCTCATCTGCGGGGCTGTGCCTGCACACAGTCTGCGCAATGCTTTGCAAATTCCTGAAATCTCCTCAGCACAGCAGACCCCCGGGCGGTTCACCGCCCGGGGGTCTGCTGCTTTCTGCTGCACCTTACAAAAGCGGAAGGTCCGGCCCGGAGGCCAGCTGGATGAAGGCGTCCATTTCCCGGGTGCAGCATTTATCCTTGTGGTAGAACATCTGGCGGTACATGGTCAGCCGGAAGTCCGACACCTCCAGAATGCGCAGATCTCCTCTGGACGCAGGCTCGGCCACAGCGAAGCGCGGCAGCAGGGAAATGCCGGAGGAGCGCTCCAGCATCTTGATGATAAAGGAGGTATCGCTGATCTCAAGGCTGGGGGTCAGCTCGATCTGGCGGGAAGCCAGAAACCGGTCAAAGGTGCGGCGGTAGTTGGCATTGCGTTCGGTGAGGAAAAAGGGCTTGTCCAGAAGCTCTGCCACCCGGTAGGGCCCGGGGTGGCCGAGGTCGATGTCCGGCGATGCCGCAAACACCACCTCTTCCGGCACCTCGTTGCACTTGTGCCAGCTGTTGGAGTAGCGCGGCTCGTCCAGAATGCAGATGAGGTCCACCTCGCCGCGCTCCATCTTTTCGATCAGCTCTTCCGGGGAGCCGGTAGTGACCCGAAGGCTGACTTTGGGGTGTTCCACCCGGAACTGATGCATCAGGCCGGGCAGACGGAAAAAGCAGAGGGATTCCAGTGTGCCGATGTGCAGGCAGCCCTCCAGCTCGGCGTCCTCGCTCAGGGCGCGGCGGGCGTTGTGGATGGTGTCCAGAATGCTGTTGGCGTATTCCAGAAAGCACTGGCCCTGTGCGGTCAGGATCACCCGCTTGCCCATGCGGTCGAACAGGCGCACGCCCAGCTCTTCTTCCAGCGCCTTGATCTGCACGGTAACGGCAGACTGGGAATAGCCCAGACTTTCCGCTGCCTTGGAAAAGCTCTGGAACTGGGCGGCACGGATCAGGGTGTTCAGCTGGCGCACTTCCATGACAAAGCTCCTTTGCTATTAAAATTTTTAAACCATAACTTTATTTTTATGAATTTGAATCATGCGTATGTCTATGTTAAACTAAATGTGTCAACACGTCAAGTAAAAATTTGACGTTTCGTGAAAGGCTGGCCGTGCGGGCTGCGGCGGAGAGAGCGCTGTCAGGTGCCGCACAAAGGTCAGAATAGGAAAAGGAGGATTTTATTCTTATGGAAAAGAAAAAATTCAAGCTCGGACTGCTGCCGAAGCTGCTCATCGCCATCGTGCTGGGCATCATCATCGGCCAGTTCTTCCCGGTGTGGTTCTGCCGGGTCGTCGTCACGGCATCCAGCATCTTCAGCTCGTTCCTGAAGTTCATCATCCCGCTGATGATCGTGGCCTACGTCACCATGGGCATTGCCGACCTGAAGAGCGGCGCAGGCAAGCTGCTGCTCATCACGGTGGCGCTGGCCTACGGCTCCACCCTGATCGCAGGCTCGGCATCCTATCTGGTGTCTGCAAACCTGTTCCCCAGCTTCATGAGCGAAGGCGCTCTGGAACAGATCGCCGCCACGGCTGACAACTCTCTGGTCAGCTACATCTCCATTTCCATCCCTCCGCTGCTGGACACCCTGTCTGCCGTGGTGCTGGCCTTCGTGCTGGGCCTGTGCATGTCCACCTTGCGCGGCAAGACCATCGGTGATACCCTTTATAATGGCATGAAGGACTTCTCCGGCATCATCGATCAGGTGCTGCACAGCGTCATCATCCCGCTGCTGCCCCTGTACGTCTGCGGTACATTCATCGACATGACCAAGTCCGGCAAGACCTACGCCATTCTGGGCATCCTGTGGAAGGTGTTCCTGGTGGTCATCATCATGCATCTGGTCTGCATCTTCCTGCAGTTCTGCGTTGCAGGCGCTGTGAGCCACAAGAGCCCCTTCAAGATGATCCGCAACCAGATCCCCGGCTACACCACCGCTCTGGGCACGCAGTCCTCTGCAGCCACCATCCCGGTCAACCTGCAGTGCGCTGCGGCTGACGGCGTGAGCGAGCAGATCCGCAACTTCGTGGTGCCTCTGTGCGCCAACATCCACATGGCAGGCTCCATGATCACCATTACCGCCTGCGCAACTGCCGTCTGCCTGATGAACCAGCTGCCCATCAGCCTTGCTACCGTGGTGCCCTTCATCATGACGCTGGGCGTTGCCATGGTGGCTTCTCCCGGTGCTCCCGGCGGCTCCATCATGACCGCTCTGCCCTTCCTGTACATGATCTTTGGTGCTGAGGCCGGTGATCCCAATGGCCCCATCTGCGCCATCATGGTGGCTCTGTACATCACGCAGGATTCCTTCGGCACTGCCTGCAACGTCTCCGGCGACAACGCCATCGGCGTGATCGTGGAGACCATCTACCAGAAGTTCATCAACAAGAGCAGCGCAAGCGTCTGATGCGCGGCGCGCGGTTCTTGACCTGACAGGAGTGACACCCCATGGCATTTATCAGTGTTTTTGATGTTCTGGGCCCGAACATGATCGGCCCCTCCAGCTCCCACACCGCAGGTGCGGAGATCATCGCCTTTCTGGCACAGAAGATGATCGCCCCGCCGCTGAAGCGGGCGGACTTTACCCTCTACGGTTCCTTTGCCAAGACCTACCACGGCCACGGCACCGACCGCGCCCTGCTGGGCGGTATCATGGGATTTTCGGCCGATGATACCCGCATCCGGGATTCCTTTGCCATTGCCACCGACCGCGGCCTTGGCTACAGCTTCACCCCCAATGAGGCGGAGACCGATATCCACCCCAACACGGTGGATATCCGCATGGAGAATGCGGCCGGTCAGGTAATGACCGTGCGCGGTGAATCGCTGGGCGGCGGCAAGGTGCGCATCGTGCGGATCAACGGCGTGGAGGTGGACTTTACCGGCGAGTACAATGCCCTCATCGTGGTGCAGAAGGACAAGCCCGGCGTGGTGGCGCATATCTCAAAGATCCTCAGCGACCGCGGCGTGAATATCGCATTCATGCGCCTGTTCCGCGAGGGAAAGGGGCACACGGCTTACACCATCGTGGAGTCGGATGAGCGCCTGCCCGAGGGTGTGGATCAGCTGCTGCTGGCAAACCCGAACATCAACGATGTAATGGTCGTGCAGCCGTAAGGAGGGACGAGCGATGAACATGGATTTCAAGTCCGCCAAGGAGCTGCTGGACCTGTGCGAAGAAAACCAACTGCCCATTTCGGAAGTGATGCGCCAGCGGGAATGCATTCTGGGCGAAGTGCCCCGGGATGCGGTGGAGCACCGCATGGCAAAGGCATGGGAGATCATGCGCGCTTCTGCCACCCAGCCGCTGAAAAAGCCCATCAAATCCATGGGCGGGCTCATTGGCGGCGAGGCCAAAAAGCTGGAAACACATTATAATAAGAAGAAAAACATCTGCGGCGACGTGCTGCAGAAGGCCATGACCTACGCCATGGCCGTGCTGGAAGTGAACGCTTCCATGGGACTGATCGTGGCTGCACCCACCGCAGGCTCTGCAGGCGTGGTGCCGGGCATGATGCTGGCGCTGCAGGAGTGCTACCGCATCTCCGACCAGCGCATCGTGGATGCCCTGTTCAACGCCGGTGCCGTGGGCTATCTTGCCATGCGCAACGCCACCGTGGCCGGTGCCGTGGGCGGCTGTCAGGCCGAGGTGGGCATTGCGTCCGCCATGGCTGCTTCTGCCGCCGTGGAGCTGATGGGCGGCGACCCGCAGCAGTGTCTGGACGCGGCTTCCACCGTGCTGATGAACATGCTGGGCCTTGTGTGCGACCCCGTAGGCGGGCTGGTGGAGTACCCCTGCCAGAACCGCAACGCTGCCGGTGTGGCCAACGCCCTCATTGCAGCGGAACTGTCCCTGAGCGGCATCCGCCAGCTGATCCCCTTCGACCAGATGCTGGACGCCATGTACGCCGTGGGCAAGCGCCTGCCTGCCGAGCTGCGCGAGACCGCCCTTGGCGGCTGTGCCGCCACCCCCGCCGCCTGTGCCGCCTGCGGCCTGTGCAGCGGAAACTGATCTTTCAACATGCAGCGCCGCCGGTGTGGAAACGCCCGGCGGCGTTTTTGCGCGTTCGTGACCGGAAATGCCGGCCCGAAGGGTGGAACTTTGCATCTTTTTGTGCAAACACGCCGAAAAGATGGCCGGGATGACTGGCGCTTGTCTGCGAAATGTGATAAACTAAACGTAGAAGTGCTCTGCGCAGCCCGTGCAGAGCGGCAAAAAAGATGATAAGTGAGGTCGTTTGTGATGAAGATCATTCGTGCAAAGGATTATGCGGATATGTCCCGCAAGGCAGCCAATATCATTTCGGCACAGGTCATTATGAAGCCCAACTGCGTGTTGGGTCTGGCGACCGGCGGCACCCCTGTGGGCGCGTATGCACAGCTGGTGGACTGGTACAACAAGGGCGACATCGATTTTTCTGAGGTGACCACCGTCAATCTGGACGAGTACCGCGGCCTGCCCAAGGAGCACCCGGAAAGCTACTGGAGCTTCATGCACAAGAATCTGTTCGATAAGGTGAACATCGACCCTGCAAAGATCAACCTGCCGGACGGCACCAACCCCGATGCAGAGGATGCCTGCGCAAAGTACAACCAGATCATCCACGCTGTGGGCGGCATCGACCTGCAGCTGCTGGGCATCGGCCACGACGGCCACATCGGCTTCAACGAGCCGGGCGAAGCCTTTGAGCTGGAGACCCACTGTGTGGACCTGACCGCCGAGACCATCGAGGCCAACAAGCGCTTCTTTGACGGCAATGTGGATCTGGTGCCCAAGCAGGCCTATACCATGGGCATCAAGACCATCATGCAGGCACGCAAGGTGCTCATGGTGGCCAACGGCAAGGGCAAGGCCGAGATCATCAAGAAGGCATTCTTTGGCCCCGTCACTCCGGAGGTGCCCGCAAGCATCCTGCAGATGCATCCGGACTTTACGCTGGTGGGCGATGAGGAAGCTCTGAGCCTGATCTGATCGTTCCGCGCTCTGACTGCCGCACGGTGCAATGCCGTGCGGCAGTTTTTTGCTGCCAACGGCTTTACAATCGCGTAAAAAGGCGGTATTCTTTATACGATACTTTTCTCAGGGAGGAAACCATGGATATCCGCCAGCTGCACTACTTTCTGGTATTGTGCGATGAAATGAATTACAGCCGCGCGGCACAGCGGCTGTTTTTGTCACGGCAGGCACTGCGGCAGAGCATCTCTGCGCTGGAAGCCGAGCTGTGCGGGCCGCTGTTCCTCAGCGCCCACCACAAGCTCACCCTTACCGACCGCGGCATGAGCCTGCAGCGCCATGCCGCGCCGGTGGTGGAGCAGTTCCAGCAGATGCAGGCATCCCTGCGGGCCGAGATCCAGTCGGCACAGCCGGTGCGCATCGGCATCAGCGTGTCGCTGGTGCCGGACTACCTGCCCGGGCTGGAGACCCAGCTGGACAAGTTCCGCCAGCAGTATCCCCATGTGGAGATGCGCTTCCGCATGATGGACAACGATGCGGTGGCGGACGATGTGGAGCAGGGAGAGCTGGACGCGGGTCTGGTCATCGATCTGGGCTGCGCTGCGCCGGTGCTGGCCCGCACCACCCTGCGGGCAGACCCCGCCTGCCTGCTGGTGCCCCGGGGGCACGCGTTCTGGGATAAGGAGAGCATCCCGCTGACAGAGCTGCGCGGTCAGCGGGTGCTGCTGCCCAGCCTGCGGCAGGATCTGTTCAGCCCGCTGTGGTCGGCCTGCGCCCGGGCGGGCTTTGCGCCGAATGCGGAGATCGGCCCCAGCTTCTATCAGGCCTATTACCTTGTGCAGGAGCAGCTGTGCACCTGCCTGACCCGCTACGAGCCGGGTGCCCGGCGGGAGCTGGACCGCGTGCGGGATGTGCTGCTGGAAGACCTGCCCCCGCTGTGCGTCTCTCTGGTGCAGCGGCGGGATCATTCCTCTGCCTACATCGACCTGCTGCGCGGCTACCTGATGGAGATGCTGGGCGGTTCGGCCAGCCTGCCGCCCCGCCGCGGACGGCCCGCAAAGCCGTTCTACAACTTCCCGGTGCTGTCCAGCGCTGCGGCAAAGGCTGCACCGGCCCACCCGGTGCCCGGCACCCAGCTGGATTTTGCCGGCGGCACCAACTTCCGGGAGCTGGGCGGCTATGAAGCCGACGAGGGCAAACATGTGAAGTGGGGCCAGATCTGGCGCGGCATCCCCACCTGCAAGCTCACCGGTGAGGCCGACCGCGCGAAGCTGGACGCGCTGGGCCTGCGGCTGATCCTTGACCTGCGCAGCGTCGAAGAGGCAAAAAAAGAACCGGACTATGTGCCGGACGGCGCACGGCTGGTGCAGATCTGCGGCCTGTGCGCAGAAGACGGGCACGAGATCGCCTTTGCCCCCGGCGACATCGACAGGCTGATGGCTTCGGCTCCGGAAGGGTACGATGTGCCGCGGGTGCTGTACCGCCGGATGCTGACCGGCAACAAGGCGTTCAAGGAGCTGTTCCGCGCACTGGAAGCGGGTGAGACCCCCATCCTGTTCCACTGCTCGGCGGGCAAGGACCGCACCGGCGTGGCGGCCATGCTGATCCTGCTGGCACTGGGAGCGTCCGACGAGACCATTTGTGCCGATTACGCGCAGACCAATGTCTGCCGCAGGGCAGAGATCGAAGCTGTGATGCAGGAGCATGCCGATGAGATCGCGGCAGACCCATCCTGCAGAAATCATTACTACAGGATGGCGGGCGTCAGCCCGGAAGCAGCCCCCTTTGTGCTGGATACGATCCGCAGCCAGTTTGGCAGCGCGGAGAACTATCTGGAGGCAGAGTACGGCCTGACCCCGGCGCGCCTGATGCGGCTGCGCAGGATGTATCTGGAATAAAATAGAACAGGGACGGTGCTCCGCAGCGGATGCCGCCCTGTTTTTTTGCATAAAATGATGCTGCAGGAGGCCTTTCTCCCTTGACAATCGCACGATTGTTTCGTAATATAAATAGTAGTATGGAATAAAAGACGCTGTGTGCAGGTCGTTCCCGTGACTCGTGTCCCTTACAGGCAGAGCCTGCCTGTTTTTATATAAGATAGAACTGTAGATAGAAAAGCTTGCAGCCTGTTCGTGCGGCATTTGCCGTGCGTGTGGTCTTGTTGCCACTTTTTGCATTGAAAGCTCACTTATAAAAAATGTTTGCAGCCTACACCTGCCCTACAGCGTCTCCTGCTTATGATTCAGAATTTTGAATTTTAACAAAGGAGAGTGAAATGCGATGTCCACGATCATCTGGATCGTGATCTTGATCGTCGCGCTTGCTGCGGGCATCGGTGCAGGCTATTTTATTGGTTACAACAACCGTAAAAAGACCGCCGAAGCCCAGATTGGCAGCGCGGAAGCCGAGGCCACCCGTCTGGTGAACGAAGCGATCAAGACCGCAGAACAGAAGCGCAAGGAAGCGGTTCTGGAAGCAAAGGACGAGGCCTTCAAGCTGAAGGCCGAGGTGGATGCCCAGAAGGCAGAAGCCGACAAGGAGATCAAGCAGCGCCGTGCGGAGATCAGCCGTCAGGAGAACCGCATCGACCAGAAGGAGACCGCCCTCGACCGCAAGACCGAGGCGCTGGAACGCAAGGAAGAAGAGCTGAAAAAGCGTTCCGCTGAGGCCGAAGAGCGTCTGGCGGAGATCGACGCCCTGCGTGCCAAGGAGATGGAGCGGCTGGAAACGCTGGCCGGGCTGAGCCAGGAGGACGCCCGCGAAGTGCTGCTGCACAAGGTGGACGAGGAGCTGACCCACGAAAAGGCAGTGCGCGTTGCCGCCTATGAGACCGACCTGAAGGAGAACTGCGACAACATTGCACGCAATCTGATCGGTCAGGCCGTCAGCCGCTGCGCTGCCGACCACTGCAGCGAGACCACCGTCAGCGTGGTGCCGCTGCCCAGCGACGAAATGAAGGGCCGCATCATCGGCCGCGAGGGCCGCAACATCCGTGCGCTGGAAACGGCTACCGGTGTGGACCTGATCATCGACGATACCCCGGAGGCCATCACCCTGTCCTCCTTCGACCAGACCCGCCGCGAGGTCGCCCGCATGACGCTGGAACGCCTGATCGGCGATGGCCGCATCCACCCCGCCCGCATCGAGGAGACGGTGGAAAAGTGCCGCCACGATCTGGAGCTGCAGATGAAGCGCGAGGGCGAGCGTGCCGTGATGGAGCTGGGCATCCATGGCCTGCACCCCGACCTCATCAAGCTGATCGGCCGGCTGAAGTACCGCACCAGTTTTGGCCAGAACGCCCTGACCCACAGCATGGAGGTGGCATGGGTGGCCGGTCTGCTGGCAGGCGAAATGGGTGTGAACGTGACCATGGCACGCCGTGCCGGTCTGCTGCATGATATCGGCAAGGCACTGGACCACGAGATCGAGGGCAGCCATGTGCAGATCGGTGTGGATATCTGCCGCAAGTACAAGGAAAATACCCAGATCATCCATGCCATTGAGGCCCACCACGGCGACGTGGAGCCCAAGACCCCGCTGGCCTTCATCATTCAGGCTGCCGACGCCATCAGCGCTGCACGCCCGGGTGCCCGCCGCGAGAATGTGGAAAGCTACGTCAAGCGTCTGGAAAATCTGGAGGAGATCTCTTCCAGCTTTGAGGGCGTGGAGCAGGCCTTTGCCGTGCAGGCAGGCCGCGAAGTGCGCATCATGGTCAAGCCCGACGTCATCAGCGACGATCAGGTCATCCTGCTGGCACGCTCCATCGCCAAGAAGATCGAAGATACGCTGGATTACCCCGGCCAGATCAAGGTCAACGTCATCCGCGAGAGCCGCGCTGTCGAGTACGCAAAGTAAAAACCGGACAAGGCCGCTGCCGTTTGCAGGCAGCGGCCTTGTTTTTTGCCCGGAAGCATGATATCATGAACAAAAAGGCCCTGCCGGTCTGGGGCGGCGGGGACGGATGCAGCGTGAAAGGAACCGATCAAGATGAAACACTGGAAGAATCTGCTTGTCTGCCTGCTGGCTGGGGTGCTGGCGCTTGGTGTGCTTACGGCCTGCAGCGGGCTGGGGAGCGTGAACACCGGCACGGACGCTGAAAAAGCCGCAGAGCTGGCGCAGCAGCTGGGCGTTGCCCATACACAGGAGCTGGATAACACGGCCAAAGCGGTGGCAGAATGGTTTGTACAGGAACCGGACAGCCTGCGGGTCAGCGGCCTGGATCTGGTGTACACCGTGGCGCTGGATGCGGACAACAACATGAGCCATACGGATGATCTGAACGCCTTCCTATACTGGTCCGGGTGCTATGGTGTCCCGGAGGATGTAACGGTGGCGCTCCTGCTGGATGACAGCGCGGCCATGACGGCCCAGCTGTATGCGCCGCAGGCCGACAGCGCAGCGGCAGAGCTGCTGAAGGACGCGGCCGGTCACAGCGAATTGGGCGCGGCCTTCATCGACTACAACGGCACCGCCTATGTCGTGGCAGTGTTCCGGTAAGCACAGGCGATCAAAGGGACGTTCCGTGGAACGTCCTTTTTTGTCTGTCACAGAAAATGAACTTGACTTAAAGTGCGCTTCAAGTTTTACGATCGAAAAGACAGGAACGCGTGTTGAAACCTTAGCAGAACAACAAAATGCAAAAAGCCCAGAGCGATACCGCTCCAGGCTCCTTTGTCTGTATGTACATATCATATGTATAATGTCCGGGGCGGATATTGTCAAGGGAAGTGAACGGGTTTTATCTCTAGGTGCCCACCGATTCATCTTGTTTGGCGTTTTGCATCCACCGCACCAGCGCTTCGGCGTCCTGTTTGCCTTTGGCGTACATTTTTTCAAGGCCGTCGCGGTTCTTGGTCAGGGTGGACATTCCCTCGGTGCTGTCCGGGGCGATGATGCAGACAAGGCCCTGTCGCTCCAGCTCCCGCGCCCGCTGGACAGCCGTGTTGTACCGCCATGCCCGGCGGCGCAGCCCCTCGGCTGCAGCGGGGTAATGCGACTGCAGCAGGTGTGCCAGATGCTCGTCCCGGGCATTACTACTCACCAGCCCGATGGGCTTGGTCAGGATGAGAGCCACCCGGTCGCAGCCGTGGGCAAAGGCCCATTCCAGCGGGACGGGGTCGGCCAGGCCGCCATCAAAATAAGGCACGCCGTCGATGACGCAGGGCTGGTCGATGACCGGGATGCAGCAGGACGCCATGAGGACGCGGTAGTCGTCCGGGTGGAGGTCTGCCTTGGTGAAATACTGCGCCTCGCCGTTCTGTGCATTAGCGGCCACCACGCAGAGCTCTGCCGGGCTGCGGGCAAGCGCCGCATAATCCAGCGGATTCTCGCCGCCTGCATTGCTGAGGGTGCCGTAGACATAGCCCAGATCGAGATAGGAGTGCTTGCGGATGAGGTTGTGCACGCTCATGTACTCCCTGCGGAAGGAGTATTCATCGTAAAAGGGCTTGTTCCGCCCATGCTGGCCTGCCAGATAGGACGCCATATTGGCGCTGCCCGCTGAAACGCCGATGCAGAGATCGAAGCGGAGGTCCTCCTCCAGGCAGCGGTCCAGCACGCCAGCGCCATAAATGCCCCGCAGGCCGCCACCCACATCGATGACACCGTATTTCATGGTCTGTTCCTCCATCGTTTCATTCCATTTTCCTCCCAGTATAACGGGACGGCGGGAAATACTCATTGAGCAAACGGCGGGATCTGATGCAATTTGCGGCAGAAAGCAGGATCTGCCGCAATGGGGGCAAACAAAAACGGCCAGCGTATCATGTGCTCTGTGATATGTACCCCTAATCGAGAAAATCCATCCGCATATGTTCCGGCACACCTTCGTGAGCATCCTGCTGTCCAATCCCAATATCGGTGTGGCAACGGTGGCCGCAGAAGCCGGACACGCACAGCCCAGTACGATCCTTGCAATTTACACGCAGGTCTATGACACGCGGCGCAAAGAGATTCGCAAACAGATGAGCAAAGAATTGTACAAGTAAAGCGCCTATTCATGCAAAAAGAAAAGCACGAGAGCAAAATCTCGTGCTTTTTTGTATGGGCCAGCCAGGACTTGAACCCGGGACCAAGCGGTTATGAGAACGTCGATAATTTTGAAATCCCGTTTTTCTTGTGAAATCTTGTGACTATCTCATAATTCTGAAAAAACGCCTTTGTGTACTTTGACGTAACTTTTGGTGTCTTTTAGTGTCTAAAATGGCTCTTTGTACCCAGAACCGTACCCAAGAATTTTTGGGTACGAAACTCGACACTTACTGTTACCATTTTCGATTTACATAGCTCACTTTCAAAATTGAAGGTGGGCTTTTTCTTTTGCAGAAATCAGGGAGGAGGTTTTCCACATGAACAAGCACTCGAAGTTGAAAATCCGAGGTCACACCAAATGACGCTAGACTACTTCTATGGTCAGTCGGGCGAATTGTTCTCCTATTTCCGCATCCCCAAGGCACTGTTCCATGACTGCCGCTTCCGACAACTCTCCACCGATGCCCGGACACTGTACGGCATCCTGCTGGACCGCATGAGCCTGTCGGTCAAGAACGGCTGGCTGGACGAGCGGGGGCGAGTGTATATCATTTACACCGTCCGGGAAGTGCAGGAATCTCTCTGCTGCGCCGAACACAAGGCGGTCAAGCTGTTCCGGGAACTGGAGGACTTCGACCTCATCGAGCGCAAACGCCGTGGTCTGGGCAGACCCAGCCTGATCTACGTCAAGGACTTTTCCTCCGGCTTGCCAAAAGCGCAAGTACAGAATTGCCCAAACGGCAATTCAGGCGCTGCCGAAAGCGCAACTCTGGAACAGCCAAAACCGCAAGCAAATAAGACTGATAAGAATAAAACAGAGTGGAACGATCCTGACCCTATCTGTTCCGGGGGCATCCGGGAGCAGCTTGAGGATTATTTTTATCAGGCATTGGAGGTAGACCTCCTGCTTCGGCTCTGCCCGGATGATGAGGATACTATCTACCAGATCGTAGACCTGCTTGTGGATACCTGTTCCACCAAACGCAAGATGTTGCGGATCGCCGGAGATGACAAACCTGCCGAGGTGGTACGCAGTCGGCTGAAAAAGCTGAACGCTGACCACATCCGTTTTGTGCTGGATTCTCTGGCAGAAAACACCGCCCCGGTGCGGAACATGAAGCAGTATCTGCTGGCGATGCTCTACAATGCGCCCACCACCATGAACCTCTACTATCAGAACAAAACGAACCACGACTTTGCGCGCGGTTCACCGAAAGCGGGGTGATGTTATCGCAAAGAAAGCTACGATTATCGCAGTCACCAATCAAAAAGGTGGTGTGGGGAAAAGCACCACCTGCGAGAACTTAGGCGTCGGGCTGGCAATGGAGGGCAAAAAAGTCCTGTTGGTGGACACTGACCCACAGGGGTCTTTGACCATCAGCATGGGCTGGAAACAGCCGGACGAACTGCCCACCACTCTTTCCACCCTGATGGCAAAAGCCATGAACGACCAGCCCATCCATCCCGGAGAGGGCGTTCTGCACCATGCAGAGGGCGTTGATCTGATTCCGGCAAACATTGAACTGGCTGGACTGGAAGTTGCCCTTGTGAACAGCATGAACCGGGAAAAGATGCTGAAACAGGTGCTGGACAGTGCCAAGCGAGAGTACGATTTTATTCTGCTGGACTGTATGCCCTCGCTGGGGATGCTGACGATCAACGCACTAGCGGCGGCAGACGCTGCCCTGATTCCGGTGCAGGCGCAGTATCTTTCGGCTAAAGGTCTGGAACAGCTTTTGCAGACGGTGCAGAAAGTCCGGCGGCAAATCAACCCGAAGCTGAAAATCGAGGGCATCTTGCTGACCATGACCGACAGCCGCACCAATTATGGAAAGCAGATCAGCAATCTGATCCGGCAGGCATACGGAAAGCACCTGAAGGTGTTTGAACAGACCATCCCTCGCTCCGTCCGTGCAGCAGAAACCAGTGCGGCAGGCAAGAGCATTTTCCAGCATGACCCCAAAGGCAAGGTGGCAGAAGCCTACCAATCTCTTGCAAAGGAGGTGCTGGCAGATGCCGATCGACAGCGGAAACTTAGCTCTGAAAGGGCTAGATGACCTGTTTTCCACCGAGGAAAACCGACAGGAGGAACAACGGGAGCAGGTGCAGCAGATTCCCATCGACGAGCTGCACCCCTTCACCAACCACCCCTTCAAGGTGCTGGACGATGAAGCCATGACCCGGACGGTGGAAAGCATCGCACAGTACGGGGTGCTGGCTCCGCTGATCGCCCGCCCCCGCCCGGACGGTAACGGCTACGAGATCATCTCCGGGCACCGCCGTCAGTATGCAGCTAAACTTGCCGGGCTGGATACCCTGCCGGTCATTGTGCGGCAGATGTCGGACGATGCTGCTGTGATATTGATGGTGGATTCCAACCTTCAGCGTGAACACATCCTGCCCAGTGAACGGGCCTTGGCGTACAAGATGAAACTGGATGCCATGCGAAGAACTAGCGGTAGACCGTCAAAAGAAAATGTGTCCCAAATTGGGACACAAAAACGTTCCGACCAAATCATGGCCGAAGAACTTGGTGAAAGCCGCAATCAAATCCAGCGTTTCATCCGCCTGACAAACCTTGTTCCCGAACTGCTGGACATGGTAGACGAAAAGAAAATTTCCTTTAATCCCGCTGTGGAGCTGTCCTATCTGGACGAAAGCCAACAGCGGGATTTTTTAGAAGCCATGGAGGACACCCAGAATGCACCGTCCCTTTCCCAAGCGCAGCAACTGAAAAAAATGGCACAGCAGGGAGAGTTCAGCTACGAAAAAGCCTTTGATGTGATGGGGCAGGAGAAAAAGAGCGAGAAAGACACCGTGACCATCAAAAACGAGACCCTGCGGAAGTATTTCCCCCGCAGCTACACCCCAAAGCAAATGGAGGAGAAGATCATCCAGCTTTTGGATGCGTGGCAGAAAAAACAGCAGCGCCGCAACGAGCGCTGACCGTAAAGTAAGACCCCATGGGGTCTTTTTTGTTTGCAAAAACTTGGAGACTAACTATTAAAAGTCAAGCCCCAAAATGAAAAAATCCGTCTGCCGACCGCTGCCCCTGACAAACAGCATTCAAATGCCATAATCAATGCAGCGAGGGCGACGGAGAGAATAGCAAAGCAAGCCCGGCCAACCCTCGCAGAAACAGAATAGCATTTGAATGCTTCGGTTTGTCAAGGGTTCGCTGCGCCAGCTAAGTTGTTCTTGGATTTGGCTCAGGCTCTGGAGAGAATCAGGCAGCTACAAGATATGCTTTGCCAGATTTCTGCAAGGCATAGATTAGCCGCACAAGTTTCTTCGTGGCATGGGATAAGGCAACATTGTAGTGCTTTCCTTCAGCACGTTTCTTGGCAAGATATTCAGCAAAGACGGGATTCCAGTGGCAGACGTACTTGGTTGCGTTGTAGAGGGCATATCGCAAATAACGAGAACCACGCTTCTCCATGTGAGCGTAACAGTTTGTAAGTTTTCCGGACTGGTATGTAGATGGAGAGCAGCCAGCGTAAGCAAGGATTTTGTCAGGAGATTCAAAGTTGGAAAAATCACCGATTTCAGCAAGAATCATGGCTGCTGACTGGATACCGACACCGGGAATAGAAAGAATCGGTGGATTCAGTTCATCCATGATTTTCTGAATAGAAACTTCAATTTCATCAATCTCGGAGGTGAGTTCCCGAATGAGTTTAATGGTATGCTTCAGTTCCAGAAATTTAGCAGGCATAACGGAACCAATGGAAGTTCTGGCAGCATCTCGAATCTGGATAGCCTTATCTTTGCCATAACGACCCTTGGATGCTGTCGCAAGAAGGTTTGTCAGCTTGGTGAGATGAATTTCTGAAATCTGTTTTGCACCGGGATATTCACTGAGGAGCGCATAAACCGAAGCAATATGGAGAGAGGGAACGAGCTTCTCCAGTTCTGGAAACAGAATCGTGACCAGTCTGGACACTGACTGCTTCAGCTTGGCTCTTTCACGAACCTTATCGAATCGGTATCTTGTTAGTGACTTTAACTCTTCGTTATGGTATGCTGTATCCGTGTAGGACTTGAGGTCTACATCGGACAATAGCATAGTTGCAATCGTTCTTGCATCCACACGATCGGTTTTGGTTTTGCGAAGGCTGAGACTTTTTCGGTACAGGTTGGTGTGCAAAGGATTCATGACATAGACGGCCAGGTCATTGTCAAGAAGAAATCCAAGAATGTTGTAGCTGTAATGTCCGGTAGCCTCAAGTCCTACTTTTATTTTGTCTGACTTTTTGGTACAGTCTCGAATCGTCTGAAGCAGCTGCTTGAAGCCATCCATGTTATTGGGGATGGTAATGCAGTCGGCACGAATCGTTCCGTCCGAGTCGAGAATACAGCAGTCGTGCTTATCCTTGGCAACGTCAATTCCAACACAAACCATTTTGATACCTCCGGCGTATTTATTTCGATGCTGTTCAGGACCACAGACTTCTTTGCTCTTGTAACCTCGTTCTAAATAAACCGTCTGGCGGTATCTAACTGATTAACATTTCAACAAAGAAGCTGTGGTTGGAGCCTCCCAAAAACCGTCTTTGCGGTAGTAACGCCTCACCAATCCACAGCACCCTGAAACTATTGTAGCATTCCGCTGGAGAGCGGTCTATAAATACTACTATTTTATTATACGAGGTAACGCCTATGAACAATACGATTCCTTTTCACTCCGCACCCCATGCTCCGCAGATCACGGTGGATGTGAACATCCTGACCATGCTAAAGCAGGCGGCATCCTGTTTGACCGAGGCAGCAGGCAGGGATGTGTACCTTGCCGCTATCGGCCCGGACATGGAGCTGACCATTATCATGGAGGAGGATGCCCCTTCCGTTCTGCCTTGTTTTGACGAGGACGATGCTCTGATCACCGTGAAGGGCGCGCCGCTGTTTATCAGCTACAATCCGGCGCAGGTCCTCAAGCTGGCAGGCAAGCGGTACCTGACCGGTCCGGTCATCTTCTACCGCACCGATGGGCACAGCACCATCGTATCCCTGACGGTGGAGGATATTTACCGCTTTCAGACCTATCTGGAAAGCCACAGCACCACCCTGATGGCAGATGGGCAGAAGCTGACCTGCATCTGCATCGACTGAGGTGTGAATGGAACAGAATGAAAACACCCTGTCGGTGCTGAAAATTGCGCCGGGACAGCGTCCGCAGCAGGTCGAGATCGATAACGACCTGAAAGCCTTGCAGCAGGCAGTGGGCGGCTCGATTGATGCTGTTTACCCCTTTGCAGACCCGGTGGCTATCATCTGCAATGACGAGGGCAAACTCATGGGTCTGCCGTTGAACCGTGCCCTGCGGGACGAGGACGGGCAGATGTACGACGCCGTTGCCGGAACCTTTCTGGTGGTGGGGCTGGGCGAGGAGGATTTTGCATCCCTGACCCCGGAACTGGCGCAGAAGTACGAGCAGCTATTCCATCAGCCGGAAGCCTTTCTGAAATTGGGCAACCGTCTGCTGGTACTGCCGGTGCCCGATGAACCTTCGGCAGAAAAGCCCCGCACCAAGCCCCCGGCAGAGCGTGACCGCTAAAATCACCCTGCTGCATTGGAGGTGATAGCAGTGCAGGAAGAAATCGAACAGAAATCCTTCAACCTGATGATCTCCACCACGAAATTGTCTGCCCGGACGGTCCTCCGGGCGGTAAAGGCGGCGTATCGGCTGTACCAGTCCAAGGCATCCCAAGGCAAGCAGAGCGTCCGCACCCTGTTGCGGCAGAATCGGGGCGTGTCCAGTGTGGAAATCAGCAAAACGGGCATCCGTGGTCTGGAACGCTACGCCAAAAAGTACGGCATCGAATACGCCATCCGCAAGGACACCTCCGAGGTGCCGCCCCGGTATCTGGTCCTTTTCAAAGCCCCGGATGCAGAAGCCTTTCACTCGGCGTTCAAGGAATATTCGGCATCCCTGCTGAACAAGGACAAAAGACCCTCGGTGCTGGCACGATTGCAGGAGCTGGTGCAGGCAGCGGCAGAACTCCCCGGCAAAGTCCGGCACAAGGAACAGGAGCGGGGGCTGTGACCACGAAAAAGCTGACAAAGCTGCTGGCGCTGTATCTGCCCTATATTTTGCTGGGACTGGTGGCAACGAACTTCGGTGAAGCGTGGCGGCTTGCTGAGGGCAAGGAACTGGGCGATAAGATCATGTCCATGATGGGCACCATCCCGGTGGCATTTGCAAACCCGCTGCCAAGCCTGCATCCGCTGGATTTGCTGGTGGGCTTGTGCTGCGGCACAGGGTTGCGCCTTGCCGTCTATTTGCGTGGAAAAAACGCCAAAAAGTACCGCCATGGCATGGAGTACGGCTCTGCCCGGTGGGGCAATGCCAAGGACATTGAGCCGTTCATGGCTCCTAAGTTTTCCGACAACATCATCCTGACTAAAACAGAACGGTTGATGATGTCCAACCGCCCGCCTGACCCCAAGAACGCCCGAAACAAAAACGTGCTGGTAGTGGGCGGTTCCGGCAGCGGTAAGACGCGGTTTTGGCTGAAACCGAATCTGCTTCAGTGCCACAGCTCCTATGTCGTCACCGATCCGAAAGGAACTATCGTTCTTGAATGTGGCAACGCAATGTTGAAGAACGGTTACAAGCTGAAAATCCTGAATACCATTAACTTCAAAAAGTCGATGCACTACAATCCCTTCGCCTATGTCCACAGCGAAAAGGACATTCTGAAGCTGGTTACGACCCTGATGACCAACACCAAGGGCGAAGGGTCCGGCGGGGACCCCTTCTGGGAGAAAAGTGAACGTCTTTTGCTGACCGCCCTGATCGCCTATCTGCATTATGAAGCCCCGGTGGAGGAGCAAAACTTCGCTACTCTGCTGGAAATGCTCAACACCATGCAGGTGTTGGAGGACGACGAGGAATACCAGAACCCGGTGGATCTGCTGTTTGAAGAACTGGCGAAAAAGAAGCCCAACAGCTTTGCCGGTCGGCAGTACAAACTTTACAAGCTGGCTGCCGGAAAGACCGCAAAATCCATCCTGATTTCCTGCGGTGCCCGGCTTGCGCCCTTCGACATCCAAGAATTGCGTGACCTCACCATGTACGATGAGCTGCAACTGGACACGTTGGGTGATAAGAAAACGGCGCTGTTCCTCATCATGTCGGACACGGATTCCACCTTCAACTTCCTCATCAGCATGGTCTACACCCAGCTTTTCAATCTGCTGTGCGATAAAGCAGATGATGTGTACGGCGGCAAGCTGCCCGTCCATGTGCGGTGCCTGATCGACGAGTGTGCCAACATCGGGCAGATTCCCAATCTGGAAAAGCTGGTGGCCACCATCCGCAGCCGTGAGATCTCCGCCTGTCTTGTTTTGCAGGCGAAAAGCCAGCTAAAGGCTATCTACAAGGACAATGCGGATACCATCATTGGCAACATGGACAGTCAGATTTTTCTCGGCGGCTCGGAACCCGGTACACTGAAAGACCTGTCCGAAGCACTGGGCAAGGAAACCATTGATTCGTTCAACACCTCGGACACGCGCGGCAATTCGCCGTCCTATGGCACATCGTTCCAGAAACTCGGTCACGAGTTGATGAGCCGGGATGAGCTGGCAGTACTGGATGGCGGCAAGTGCATTTTGCAGCTGCGCGGTGTGCGTCCGTTCCTTTCCGACAAGTACGATCTGACCCAGCATCCAAACTACAAGTTGACTTCCGACTATGACCCCAAGAATACGTTTGATATTGAGAAATATCTGAACCGCAAAGAAAAAATCCAGCCCGGAGATGAGTTCTTCGTGCTGGATGCTGATTCACTCCCGCCTATCTAATTGGACAGGCGGTTTTATTTTTGACCAGAGAGGTACACCAGAAAATCCACTCTGCCGCAGTTCGCGGCACAAAAATATGATTTCAGGTGTGTACGGATGGTCTACAAGTTTTGAATGATAAAGGAGAAACGACTATGGAATTTTTCAACTCTGCAATCGAAGTTCTTCAGACTCTGGTTGTCGCTCTGGGTGCTGGTCTGGGCGTTTGGGGTGCAATCAACCTGCTGGAAGGTTATGGCAACGATAACCCCGGCAGTAAATCTCAGGGCATGAAACAGCTCATGGCTGGCGGTGGTGTTGCTCTGGTGGGCATCACCCTCATTCCTCTGCTGTCTGGTCTGTTCGGCTAAGAGCCGCAGGCGGGTTTTCCCGCCTGTACATACGCAATCGCTCCATCTTTGCTGTGGATAACAGCCCTTTATCATAAGGAGCGCATTGTGGTACGAATCTCCACCTATCAACGAAAGGAAGTGTTCTTTTATGCAGTTTTTGACCCACATTATTTTTCTCCTGAACCTCCTCAAGACCCTTATCAACCATTTCAGCTAAGGACGGTGACTGAATGGAAACCGTTCTCAAAGCCATTGCCGACTGGATCAAAGGCATCCTGACGGCAGGCATTATGTCAAACCTTTCCGGGTTGTTCGATGATGTGAACATGCAGGTCGGCAATATCGCCCAGCAGGTGGGCACCAAGCCCTCCAGCTTTGAGCCACGGGTGTTCGCCATGATCGAAGCCCTCTCCCGGAACGTGGTACTGCCCATTGCAGGCATCATCCTGACCTTTATCGCCTGTTATGAGCTGATTGAGATGATCACCCAGCACAACAATATGGCGCAGTTTGAGCCTGCTCTTATCATGCGCTGGATTTTCAAGACTGCTGTTTCGGTGTGGCTCATCAGCAATACTTTCGACATCGTGATGGCGGTGTTCGACGTCACCCAGAAGGTAGTGTCCGATTCCAGCGGCATCATTGCCGGAAACACCCGTGTCAACGACATTGGTTTGTCCATGCTGCAATCCAGCCTGATGCAGATGGATGTAGGCCCCCTGTTCGGGCTGTTTTTGCAGTCCTTCTTCATCGGCATCACCATGCGGATCTTGAGCATCATTATTTTCGTCATCGTGTACGGGCGTATGATTGAGATATATTGCATGGTGAGCCTTGCACCCATCCCCATGGCGACCTTCGGCAACCACGAGCAGTCGCACATGGGGCAGAACTACCTGAAATGCCTGTTTGCGCTGGGTTTTCAGGGCTTTCTCATCCTCATCTGCGTGGCGATTTATGCGGTGCTGATCCAGAGCGTGGCGATTTCCGGGGATGCCATCAACTCCATTTGGAGCATTGTGGGCTACACCGTTTTGCTCTGTTTCAGCCTGTTTAAGACCAGCTCCGTGACAAAATCCGTCCTCGGAGCGCATTAAAGGAGGTGCTTTATTGGCTGCGTATATTTCCGTTCCCCGTGACCTGACGAAAGTAAAATCGAAGGTCGCGTTCAACCTGACGAAACGGCAACTGCTTTGTTTCGGCACGGCGGCACTGATTGGAGTGCCGCTGTTTTTCGTTCTCCGGGATTCCGGCGGCAACACAGCCGCCACCCTTGGCATGATGGCCGTTATGCTGCCTGCATTTTTTCTGGGTATGTACGAGAAAAATGGTCAGCCGCTGGAAAAACTGCTGTCGCACTATGTTCAGGCGCGATTCTTGCGCCCGAAGATTCGACCTTATAAGACCAACAACTACTACGCGATTTTGATGAGAGGAGGGTCAGCCAATGCCGTTTTGGAAAAAGACCGATAAGGGCGGAAAGAAAAAGCCGCCGAAGTCTGCTGTTCCCCGGACAGCACAGCAGTCCATCCCCATGCAGCGGATGTTCGAGGATGGCACTTGCCGGGTGAAGCCGAACTATTATACTCGGACGATTGCCTATCAGGATATCAATTATCAGTTGGCGCAGCAGGAGGATAAGACTGCGATTTTTGAGGAATGGTGTTCATTCCTCAATTTTTTCGACAGTTCCATCAAGTTTGAACTGTCCTTTGTGAACATGGCAACGGACAGCACAGAGTTTGAGAAGAGCATCCGCATCCCGTACCAGAAAGATGGCTTTGACGATGTTCGCGCCGAGTATTCTCAAATGCTGCGTCAGCAGCTTGCCAAGGGCAATAATGGTCTGACTAAGACCAAGTTCATCACCTTTGGTGTGGAGGGTGAAAGCATGGCGCAGGTCAAGCCCCGGCTCGACCACATCCAAAACGATTTGCTCAACAACTTTCACCGACTGGGGGTGCAGGCAAAGCCCCTGAACGGTGTCCAGCGGCTGAAACTCATGCACGATATGTTCAACATGGACGGCGCATCCAAGTTTCATTTCGACTGGAAAGACCTCGTAAAAAGTGGGCTTTCGGTGAAGGATGCCATTGCACCCACCGCCTTTGCCTTCAAGAACAGCCGCACCTTTCAGATGGGTGGCATCTATTGCGCCGCCAGCTTTCTGAGCATCACGGCATCCGACATCAGCGACCAGCTTCTGAAGGATTTTCTGGACATGGATTCCAGCCAGATTGTTACCATGCACATCCAGTCCGTTGACCAGAACAAGGCCATCAAAACGGTCAAGCGCACCATCACCGAACTCGATAGATCAAAGATCGAGGAGCAGAAGAAAGCCATCCGTGCCGGGTATGACATTGACATCATTCCGTCGGATTTGGCAACCTACGGCAGAGATGCAAAAGCCCTGCTGAAGGAATTGCAGAGCCAGAACGAGCGGATGTTCCTCGTCACTTTTTTGGTGCTGAACACCGGCAGGACTGAGCAGGAACTGGAAAACAATGTTTTTCAGGCATCCAGTATTGCCCAGAAGCACAACTGCAACCTGTGCAGACTGGACTACCAACAGGAGCAGGGATTGATGAGCAGTCTGCCGCTGGCTGACTGCCAGATCGAAATTCAGCGGGGACTGACTACCAGCAGCACGGCAATCTTCATTCCGTTCACCACACAGGAACTGTACCAGTCCGGCAAAGAAAGCCTGTATTACGGCCTGAACGCCCTGTCCAACAACCTTATCATGGTGGACCGGAAGAAGCTGAAAAACCCGAATGGCCTGATCCTCGGCACTCCCGGCTCTGGCAAAAGTTTCTCAGCAAAACGTGAAATTGCCAATGCGTTTCTGGTGACGGACGATGATATTATCATCAACGACCCCGAAGGCGAATACTCGCCGCTGGTGAATCGTTTGAAGGGTCAGGTCATCAAAATTTCGCCCAACAGTACCCAGTTCATCAATCCCATGGACATCAATGCCAACTACTCCGAGGAGGATAATCCGCTGTCCCTGAAAGCCGACTTTATCCTTTCTTTGTGTGAGCTGGTGGTGGGCGGCAAGGAGGGTCTGCTGCCGGTGGAGAAAACCGTTATTGACCGCTGTGTGCATCTGATTTATCGCAAATATTTTGCGGCCCCCTGCCCGGAGAATATGCCCATCCTTGAGGATTTGTACAACGCCCTACTCCAACAGGACGAGAAAGAAGCCCACCACGTTGCCACCGCACTGGAAATCTATGTGAAAGGCTCCCTGAACCTGTTCAACCACCGCACCAATGTGAACGTCAACAACCGCATCGTCTGCTACGACATCAAGGAACTGGGCAAACAGATGAAGAAACTCGGTATGCTCATTGTGCAGGATCAGGTATGGGGGCGTGTCACCGCAAACTGCAGCAGCGGAAAGTCCACACGGTATTATATGGATGAGATGCACCTTCTCTTAAAAGAGGAGCAGACTGCCGCTTATTCCGTGGAGATCTGGAAGCGTTTCCGCAAGTGGGGCGGCATTCCCACAGGGCTGACCCAGAACGTGAAAGACCTTCTTTCTTCCCGTGAGGTTGAGAATATTTTCGAGAACAGCGACATGATCATCATGCTGAATCAGGCGGCAGGAGACCGGCAAATTCTCGCAAAGCAGCTCAACATCTCACCCCATCAGCTTTCCTATGTGACCCACTCCGGCGAGGGCGAAGGGCTGCTGTTTTTCGGCAATGTCATTCTGCCGTTTGTGGACCGTTTCCCCACCGATCTGGAACTCTACCGCATTATGACCACCAAGTTGGGTGAAGTCTCGGAGGGCGCGCAGAAATGAGTGAACCGAAGCTGAACATCAAAGAGGAATCGTCTACCAAAAAGACCCGTTCTCCTCCGAAAAAAGCCAAGGTGGAGCAGTCGGTGCCCAAAAAGAAAAAGCTGAAAACCGATGCAGATAAAGCTGCGGAAAAGGCACAGCATCTGCGGTTTGGCAAGGCGGAACTGACCCCGGACGAACTGAGCCGGTTGAGCAAAGCGCAGAAACGGGAAATGTACGCTGCCCATGCCGCCCGGTCTGCGGTGCACCGGGAGGTTGAACAGTACGAGGACGACAATGTGGGCACGCAGGCGTTGAGCGAGGGCGAAAAAGCGGCAGGAAATGTCCGTGATATTTCCAAAAGCCGCTATGCCCGGAAACTCAAGAAGAAAGCCAAGATGCAGGGCAAGAAAGGCTCCAAAACCGCTAAATCTTCCGTGTCGGAGCCGACTGTGGCACAAGATGCAGGCGCATCCGGCACCAGCGAGGGCGGTTCCAACTGGCTTTCCCGGTGGCGGCAGAAACAGGACATCCGGCAGAGCTATTATGCCGCCGCCCGTTCGGGCACAGCGGCGCAGACCGCAGGCGGCAAGGCGGCATCCAACGGTGCATCTGCCGCCCAATCCGGCGTGGAACAGGCGGTGGAGAAAGGCAAAACTGCCGTCAGCACCGCCGTAAAGGGGCTGATGAATGCCGCCAAAAGCAACGCACACGTTCTAGTGATCGTGGGCGTTTTTCTTTTGCTCATCCTCATGGTCATGTCGGGCTTCTCGTCTTGCGGCATCCTCTTTTCGGGCGGCACACAGGTGTCCGGGCAGACCATGTACTCTGCCGAGGACAGGGACATCCGGGGCGCAGAGCAGGACTACAAGAAGCTGGAAAAGGAACTGGACAAAAAGATCAAGCGCACTCCTACCGACCATCCCGGCTACAACGAGTACCAGTACTATCTTGATTCCATCGAGCATGACCCGTGGCAGCTCACTTCGTTCCTGACCACCTTGTATGATGACTACACCCGCAGCGAGGTACAAGGAAAATTGAAGGAGACCTTCAAAAAGCAGTACAAGCTGACCACATGGGTAGAGGTGCAGACCCGGTATATGACTGTGTGGGTCATGACTCCTGCAGGAATCCCAGTCCCCACGCAGGTGCCCTATGAGTACCGTATTTTTCACACAAAGCTGGTGAACAAAGGGCTGGAGGTCGTTATCCGGGAGGAACTGGATGCTGACCAGTGGAAACGCTACGAGATCTTTCAGGACACGCTGGGTGGTCGGCCTTATCTGTTCAATGGAGGGTTGCCGCCCGGTGGCTCCGATGGCTCCGGCACACCGGGCATCGACTATCAGATTCCGGCAGAAGCCCTGACCGACAGCGAATTTGCCGCCATCTACAAGGAAGCCCAAAAGTATGTGGGCACACCCTACGTCTGGGGCGGCTCCACCCCGGAAACCGGCTTTGATTGCAGCGGCTACGTCTGCTGGGTGTACAACCAGAACGGCTACAATGTGGGGCGCACTACCGCCAACGGCTTGTGGCAGAAAAGCCAGCACATTTCCGAAGCAGAAGCAAAGCCCGGTGACCTTGTTTTCTTCGAGGGAACGTATGATACCCCCGGAAAAAGTCACGTTGGAATCGTGCGTCCAGTAAGGACGATAGTAGAAGTAGAGAAAGGAGGCTGTGGCTAAGGTACTACCCCGCAAAGCAACGCGGGAATCCACCTGCTTTACCGAAAGTCGAAAGATGTACGGGAAAAGAGCACGGCAGGAAAGCGGTAAGTTGCCTAAAGACAATCGGGCACGACTGAACCGCAAGGATAAGTGAATATAAGGATAAAACTGAATTGTTTAAGGTGAGTTCCAAGCCCTTGTTACGTGTGGGCAAAGGAAAATTGTCTGAAACCTTTGGCGCAGGGACCATAGGAAATAAATGCCTTCCTATGGGTTGCTAATCCCCTGTGCGGCACGTCGGAGAACCGATAGTAACGGAACAAAAGCATATCCGATAATTCACATTGACCTACTACTATCGTCAACTGGAGATTGTCTAAACCGGAACGCTTGAAAAAGCTATGTGTAATGCAGCAATGTGATAAATTTCAAAGCTATGCTAGAAAGATGACACTGAAAATCCGGCATGACAACGGAGCTTCTGTAGTAGTCCGAGAATCCTGAATTGACAGGAAAAGCCGTAAAATCGGATGCGGGAAAGCCGCTCACATGGCGAAGAGAAGCAGTTTTTTGCGCATTAAAATCAGAAATTGATTAGAGAGGAAAGCCTCAATGAAATCAACAATGGAGATTTTAACAAAATTACAAGAGAATTCCCAAAAGAACCACGATGAAATTTTCACACGACTGTACCGCTATCTTTTGAGGCCAGATATTTACTTCATCGCCTACCAGCATCTTTACTCCAATAAGGGTGCAGGAACGAAGGGTGTGAATGATGATACGGCTGATGGATTTAGCGAGCAGTATGTGACAGCCATCATTGAAGCATTGAGAACAGGGTCATATGAACCCAAGCCGGTACGCAGAACCTATATTCAAAAGAAGAACGGTAAGCTGCGCCCGTTGGGACTTCCTGTATTCGCTGACAAGCTGGTGCAAGAAGCTATCCGTATGATTCTGGAAGCCATCTACGAGCCGATTTTCTCTATCTATTCCCACGGCTTTCGACCGGGCAGAAGCTGCCACACGGCACTTGCCATGATCAAGCATGAGTTTACCGGAGCAAAGTGGTTCATTGAGGGCGACATCAAGGGATGTTTTGATAACATCGACCATCCCACGCTGATTGGTGTGCTGAACCGAAAAATCAAGGACGCTCGTTTTCTGAGCCTGATTCGTATGTTTCTGAAAGCCGGCTATATGGAAGACTGGAATTTCCATGAAACCTATAGCGGATGCCCGCAGGGTGGAATCATCTCCCCGATTCTTGCAAACATTTATCTGAACGAACTGGACAGGTATATTACGCAGCTGAAGAAGGAATTTGACCACGGATACAATCCGAGAAACTTTACGGAAGAATACAACACGATACGGCACAAACGAGATGCACTGCATGAGAAAATCAAGAAAGCTGAAGGGACAATGCGGGAGCAGCTCATTGCTCAGCACAAGCAACTGACAAAACAGTTGTTTCGGACACCTGCAAAAGCGTGTACCGATAAGCGATTGAAATATGTTCGCTATGCAGATGACTTTCTGATTGCAATCAATGGGACAAGAGAGGAATGCGAGGAAATTAAGGCAAAACTCACGGATTTTGTCCGGGACACTTTGAAAATGGAGTTGAGCCAAGAAAAGACCCTTATCACTCACAGTAACACTCCTGCCCGATTCCTTGGTTTTGATGTTCGGGTGCGCAGAGATTCCAGCGTTAAACGCTCTGGAAAACGAAAAATGCGCACTATGAACAACAAAGTGGAACTCAATATTCCACTGAAAGATAAGGTGGAGACCTATTTACTGTCCCATAGCATCGCTAAAAGGGATGGTAAGAGGTTGATTCCTATTCATCGCCCAATTCTGCTGAACCGCACGGATTTGGAAATCGTAATGATTTATAATGCGGAACTCCGAGGACTCTGTAACTATTATGCCATTGCAAGCAACTTCAACAAGCTCGTTTACTTTGGTTATCTGATGGAATACAGCTGTCTGAAAACACTCGCAAACAAGCATCGCTCCCGAATTGCTAAGGTTCGTTATGAATACAGAGATGGGACTGGCGCATGGGGTGTTCCGTATGAAACCAAAAAGGGAAAACGCCGTATGATGTTCGCTAAGTACAGCGATTGCAAAGGCAAAGATTTGACGGAAAAAGTGCCCGATTTGGCGTATCGCTATTCGCACAACACAACATCCTTCGAGGAACGTCTGAAGGCCAAAGTCTGTGAAGTCTGCGGCTGTACAGACAGCGATAGCTATGAAATCCACCATGTAAACAAGGTCAAAAACCTGAAAGGTAAAGCTGATTGGGAGAAAGTCATGCTGGCAAAGAGGCGCAAGACAATCGTTGTGTGCCACAAATGCCACATGAGAATTCATCATGGAACTAAAACGGAATGACTTTTGAAATGGAGCAAAAAATGGGGAGCCGTGTGCATTGAGAGGCGCAAGCACGGTTCTGGGAGAGGTCTGTGCAAACCTGTCGTAGAAATACGATAAGGCGGCACTTTCCTACTCTACTACCTCGGCAATGGCATGATGGTCAGTGCCGGAGACCCCATCAAGTACGCAAACATTCACTCGTCCTACTGGCAGAAATATCTGTCCGGTTTTGGACGGCTTTCAAAATGATTGGAGGGTTCAACTATGAGCGAAAAACTGGATAAGCTGCGAGCAATGCTCAAGAAAGAGCAGGAGCGCCGCATCAAGCTGAACAATCGCATTGCGGTTTTGGAGCGTCGGATTCAGGAGGAAGAAGCCGCTGAGGTCAGCAACATGGTCCGCACGGCGAATGTAACCCCGGAACAGCTTGCTGCTCTGCTGCGGCAGTCGGCAACCGCTACCCCGAACCCGGCTGCGCTGTCTGCCGTGGGTGCAACTTTTGAGAAGGAGGTCGATGCAGATGAAGATTAAGAAACTGGGCGCGCTGCTGGTATCGGCGGCGCTGTGCGCTGGCATGGCGGCACCCGCTTTTGCCTTTGAGGGCGAAGCCGCCCCGGTGGAGCAGCCTGTTCTGCCGGAAGTGGTGGAGGAAGATGTTGTCACCGTCACGGACGAAACCTCTGGTGCCCTGACCCCGGAGGGCAATCTGACGCTGGTAGACGACTATCACACCGACTATTCCGATGGCAGCGGACAGCAGTTTATCACGCTGGTGTCGAAGTCGGGTGCGACTTTCTATCTGGTGATTGACCGCAACGCCAAGGGGCAGCAGACCGTCCACTTTATGAACCTTGTGGACGAAGCCGACCTGCTGGCGCTGATGGAGGAGGAACAGGCAGACGCTTATACCGCCGAAAAGGAAGCGGCGGCGCAGGCGGAACAGGACAGGCTGAAAGCCGAGGAAGAAGCCAAGAAAGCTGCCGAAGAAGCGGCGGCATCCGGCACGGAGCAGCCCACGGAAAATAAGGTCACAAAAATCGCATCCGGCTTTCTGGGTGTGGTCGTGCTGATTGCGCTGGCGGCAGGTGGCGGCTTCTACGTTTTTGCGAAGCAGAAGCAGAAAAAGCAGGCAGAAAAAGAAGCCCTCGACCCCGATGCAGGTTATACCGAGGACAAGGGCGATTTTGAGATTCCCACCGAGGACGAGCCGGAGGACACCGGCGAGGAGGATACCGAACCCATCTGATTTTAAGGCGGCATTTTGCCGCCGTACATATTGCAATCCGAAACAGATTGGAGGGATTTTTATCGCAAAATTGATCGTGGCGGAAAAACCGTCCGTCGCCATGTCCTACGCCAAAGTCCTCGGTGCCACCAACCGTCAGGACGGTTATCTGGAGGGCAACGGCTATCTCGTCAGCTGGTGCGTGGGTCATCTGGTGGAACTGGCACCGCCCAATGTCTACGATGTCAAATACGTTAAGTGGAGCATCACAGATCTGCCCATTCTGCCGGAAAAGTGGCAGTATCTGGTTTCTGCGTCCACCCAAAAGCAGTTTGGCATCCTGCAAAAGTTGATGCACCGCCCGGATGTGGACAGCGTGATCTGTGCTACGGACGCAGGGCGCGAGGGAGAACTGATCTTCCGCCTTGTCTACCAGCAAGCAGGCTGCAAAAAGCCGTTTTTACGCCTGTGGCTTTCCAGCATGGAGGAAACCGCTATCCGGGAGGGGTTCGCCCACCTCAAACCGTCAACTGAATACGATGCGCTGTACAATGCAGCACTCTGCCGGGAACGTGCCGACTGGATGGTCGGTATCAATGCGTCCCGGCTTTTTTCGTGCCTGTACAACCAGCCTTTGGCGGTGGGGCGTGTTATGACCCCAGTGCTTGCCATGACGGTGGTGCGGGAAGCTGCCATTGCCGCCTTTGTGCCGGAGAAATTCTACACGGTAGATCTGGAACTGACCAGCGGCTGCACGGCATCCAGCCGCCGCATTCCTGAAAAAGCTGTTGCCGAAAACCTGCTGGAAGCCTGTCGAAAGGAGATGATGGCAACGATCCAGCGCATCACTCGCAAGGAAAAGTCCGAGAATCCGCCGCCGCTGTACGACCTGACCACCCTTCAGCGGGATGCAAACCGCCTGCTGGGGTACAGCGCACAACAGACGCTGGACTATTTGCAGAGCCTTTATGAGAAGAAACTTACCACTTATCCCAGAACTGATAGCTGCTATATCACCGACGATGACGAGGAAATGCTGGAGGATCTGACCGAGGAACTGGAAAGATTTTTCGACATTACCCCGGAAGATGTGGACGAGGCGGCGCCCCGGACACGGCGCACCGTCAACCGGGAAAAAGTCACCGACCACCACGCCATCCTGCCCACCCGCAGTATGCTGCAAACCGATCTGGAGGCTCTGCCCAAAGGCGAGCAGAACGTCCTGAAACTCATCATCGCCCGGACGCTGATGGCGGTAAGCAAGCCCTTCCGCTATCTGGAAACCCTGCTGACCACCGAATGTGCCGGGGAGGAATTTACCGCCAAAGGCAAGGAGGTTCTGGAGGAAGGCTGGAAAGCGGTGGAGCGCAAGGTGCTGGCAGACATCCTGAACCGGAAACAGGAACTCACCGTCCTGCCCAATGCAGCGGAAAACGAGTGCGGCATCCTCAACGCCGAACTGAAAGAGGGTCAAACGACCCCGCCGAAGCACTTTACCGAGGACACCCTGCTGCACGCTATGGAAACCGCCAGTGCAGACAGTATGCCGGAGGGCGTGGAGCGTCAGGGCATCGGCACCCCGGCCACCCGCGCCGCAACTATTGAAAAGCTGGTGCAGAAGGGCTTTCTGGAACGGAAGGGCAACAAGAAAACCAAGGTGCTGCTGCCCACCGACAAGGGCAAAGCCCTCGTCACCGTGATGCCCGAAGAAATCCAATCCCCGGAAATGACCGCCGATTGGGAAACAAAGCTGCTGCAAATCGAACGTGGCGAAATGGAGCCGAGCGAATTTATGACCGAGATCAATACGATGATTACCGAACTGGTAAAGAACACGGAAATGAAAAAAGGAGTGAATGCGCTTATGAAAAACAAGATTATTGGTATCTGCCCGAACTGCGGTGCAAATGTTGTGGAGCGTGAAAAGGGCTGGTTCTGCGAGAACCGGGAGTGCCGTTTCGTGCTGTGGAAGGATAATGCTTTTCTGAAACGGCTCGGCAAACGCATGGACGCTCATGTGGCGGACAAGCTGCTGCGGGATGGTCGTGTCCGCCTGAAGGACTGCAAGAGTGCCAAGGGCAAGACCTACAACGCCACCGTGCTGCTGTCCTGTGAAGCGGATGGCCGCAGCAAGTTTTCTCTGGAATTTGAGAATGGGGGCTGCTGATGGAACAAACCAAAGAAGCTGTTTATCTCATCAATGACGACAAATACTTGCATCTGCGAGAGAATGGCGCAGGCGTCGGATTTGCCACCTACAACAAGGTAACTGGTGAGCCGCTGGAAAGCGGGCAGATCTCGGAAAAGAACCTGCCGCCCGATGGCAGGAACGCCATTTCTGCCGCCCGGAACTGGTATCTGTTTGAACTTTCGGACGATGACCGCAAGGCCATCCAACAGGAAAGCGTAAAGATCCTCGAAAACATCCCGCAGGCGGGCATCGGCAGGCGGCGCATCTGGGAGCCGGAAACGCTGCCGAAGGATATTCGTCTCATCAACAGCCACTATGACGACCTCTACCGCATTCCCGATGGCGGAGTTGTACAGGTGGATTACCCGGATGGGCGCAGCTTTACGGCACGGCTGGAACATCTGGATGATTACCACTTTGACATGGGCGGTCTGGGCAATGTGTTCCACATCTGCCAGTTTGCCGAGGTCATGGAGCGTAACTGTGCAGACTTCTACCCGGAGATCCAGACACAGGACGAGCAGGCCACATGGGAACTTGGCGGCAAGGGCTACCTTGCCATCCAGTCCTGTGAGGATGGCTGGGATTATACCCTGTATCACAGTGACTTTTCCGTGATGGACGGTGGGCAGCTGGATGCCCCGGAACTGACCATTCAGGAAGCTCGTGAGCAGATTCTGGAAGCGCACCACTTGGAAAAGGGGCGGCGGCTGTTGCAGGACTACGATGCCGTCATGGATAAAGTTGCGGAAGCTGAGGAACTGAGCGCAGACCACCGCCCTTCCACACTGGAAAAGCTGGCAGAACTGGCAAGTGATACGTCTGCGCCAAAATCCTCTGCACGGTCTGCGCCAGAACTGTGAGGTGGACAATGCAGCAAAAATGGAACCAGAATTTTGACGGCGAACTCATGCCGGACATCCCGCAGAAATTTCTGAACGCAGGGTGCGATGTTTATATGGTGATGCAACTGCGGCATGACGAAAAAATGCTCGATGAAAGATTTGCTTCTATGCGGGAGTTGAATCGTCGAGGCAAAACGCCCGACCCGGAGCATTACGAGGTCACCTACTACGCTGATCTGCCCGCCATGTGGCAGGATGTGCCGAACAACGAGGTTTTGGAAGAACTATTTCAGATGTTCAACCTCTCCCGTCCGCAGGATTTTGAGGGGCACAGCCTGTCGGTCAGCGATGTAATCGCACTCAAACGCAATGGCGAGGTGTCTGTGCACTATGTGGACAGCATCGGCTTCAAGGAACTGACGGGGTTTCTGGATAAAAAGCAGGAGCGCACCTCGGTTCTGCAAACTCTTAAGGAAAAGTGCGATGCCCCGGAGTGCAACCCTACCGTCTGCCGGAAAGCGAGGAATGCCCATGAACTTTAATGGCGAAGAACTGATGCTGATGATGCTCTACAACACCGGCACCCGATTGGGGCTGATGCAGGAACTGCGACTCATGCAGTGTTATCTGATGCCCGATGAGACCGCCCTGCGGGAACTGTCAGAGGGCGTTATCGAAAAGCTGAAATTGCTGACCGATGCAGAGTTTGCCGAGTTGGAATTTCCGCTCGACTGAATTTTGCCGCCTGCGGGCGGCGTACATATAATTAGAAAAGTTACTTTTCCTTTCAGACGAATTGTACCCATCAGGCATAATATTGAGATTCCCTTGCAGGAAATGCTTAATAAGCGTATATTATAGTTAATATCGAGTCGCGCAATATAGGAGATAAGTGGATATTTTGCTATGCGCCTTGCAAAGGCGGTACAGTGACGAACGTGAGCGACATTTTAAGTCCGCTTTTTGTTTACTAAATTTTACACCATTGAAGGGGGATATTCATGCTTACTTTGTGTTATGCGCCATCGTATGGAATCGAGATTTGCGCAGCTCGTCGGCTTACCACAGAGGAAAAGAAGCATTATGCAGCATGGTTTGCCGAAACTGGTTTTATCGGAGTCGGCAGTCATGTAGATCTCCCTTGTATCTCTCACGAAGATCTTCCGAATCGTCCTGACGATGGAAGCTTTCTGGGCTGTTATAATCAGGCATGGATTATTACAGAAGCAGAGGCTGCATCATACGAGAGACTAAATCATCAGCGCCAGAATGAGAAGGATTTAGCCCAAAAAGCTGCGCAAGATGCTTATAACGCAAAAATTGCCGACTTTGAAACGGGCTATGAAAATTGCAAGAAGCAATTTGAAAGCTGGACGGTTACGGATGTAAAACAAAAACAGGGTGATTTATTCGCTGAGCACACATTTGATCTTCATGGAAAAGAGTTCTCTTTTGTTGAAAGAGATTTGCATGACCTTGGGTTTGTAATCAATCCTATGTACCGGATTGATCCTGATTCTACTGCTAGTGGATATCTTACTTGCGATGACACTGGCGCAAAAGTCTGGTGTGTAAACGGATCTCGGTATATTCCGCTATCGGAAGATGAGGCTCTTTGTGTCAATGCGATTTGCCAGTATGGGAAATTTGTAAATTCGTCAATTCGTATGTGAGGTATATGGAGATGGCTCAAAATCTATATCCCCCGATGGCGTTATTAAAAAAGACTGCCCAGCAGTATCCAAAAGCATGGGAACTTATGGCAAATTTCCATGCCGAGAATGGTATGAATGGGCTGCCAACATGGCCAGATTGGTGCTATGCTCCGATGTCTGCGGCGGTAGCAATTGCCAGTGGTGGACGTAATTTCTTATTACTTCCGGTAAACCAACAGCAGGATATCATAAACTCTGCTCAAAAGATATTTGCCCTTGCAACATGGCGTTTAAGCAAAGAAGTATATCAACTTGATCCAGACTTCGCGCAGTTGCTTTTTGAGCAAACTAATGATCTGGATATTCCTTCGGAGATTTTTTTACAGCTTCCTTATCCTTGCTTCTACATCGAAGTTCCAGACTTGTTTTTTGGTGCCAAGCCGATTCATGGCTTCTTCGTAAACTTGGAATATGATGTTAATAACGGTGACCGTGAACTGCGGCTTTATTTTTTATATCAAGATGGTACTGGCTTTGGCTATCCCATTCATATAGACGAGCATACCATTTCTGACAATATGGCTCATGTTGCCAAGGAAGCCCTATACAATTCCAGAAACGACAAATTCATACAGGCACAAACTTATCGGGCAATACAAGAAACCGATGCTCTGCAAGAGCTGCTGCTTAAAGCACTTCAAGTTGTTCTTTACATACTGGCTTCAAATGCTGAGATCGTTCCCAATAGTGAACAGTCATTCATAACGAAACGAGGTGCCACTATCAAAGATAAATATTCTGAAATTCGGAAATGGGATGTAGGTATTCGCATTGGAGCCGCTATTCGTCAGAAATCTGCGTCAGTAGAAAAAGGAGAAAGTATAAAGACGGCAAGCGGCCATTCCTCACCTCGTCCACATATGCGGAGAGGCCATTGGCATCATTATTGGACTGGACCACGCAACGTTTCTGAAAACAGACGTCTTATCTTGAAATGGCTCTCTCCTATGGCAGTTGCAGCAACACCAGAGGATACTCCTATTGTTATACATGAAATAAAAAACAATTCCTGACGGCGTTTATGTTCCGAAAATTTTTCATAACCCTCAAGAAAGTGGTCTTGATAGAATACTTCGATTCATGTTATACTAGAACAAGCATTATTGTACGGACAAAAATAGAAAGTGAGGCTTGCCAATGGACACCACAAAACGCTCTCCCCTTGACCGCCTGCTCTTTGCCACTTTTCTGAAAGGCCGCACTTCTTCCCGCGACTTGTGGGAAGAAAAGGGCGATATGACCCCCGAAGATAACCAGAAGATCATCGAGGAAACTAACGAGATCATCAACGATGATTCCACCTATCCCTTCATCAGCTACCTGACCGACCTGCTTGCTAAGTCCAAACCCTCCGATGATGCTGTCAAAAAACTACATGAACACATTGACAATATCGCAGAAGGATTGCATGAGGACAGCACCGATGTGTTCCGTGCGCTCCTTGCAAAACTGATCGAGCAACCGGAAGAAAAGCAGACCTTTGACCGTCTACTGGAGATGGCAGAAAAGTTTGCCGCACGATACGAATAAAACACCATAGATTCCATAGCGAGTGACCTGAAAAGGCCGCTCGCTTTTTTGTTTACCATGAACTTGAAGGGAGGAACGCTATGCCAAGCAAAACCGAAGAATATCTCGCCCTTGCCCAGCGCACGGCGAATGGTCTGACCCGGTACTGGGAAAGCTGGACGGACTATCTGACCACTGCATCCCGGCTGTACAAGTACCCCTTTGCAGACCAGCTGATGATCTACGCCCAGCGCCCGGATGCCACTGCCTGCGCCGAATTTGACATTTGGCGCAACCGGATGAACCGCTATGTCAGGCGTGGCTCTAAGGGCATCGCCTTGCTGGATGAATCCAGCGGATTCCCGCGCCTGCACTACGTTTTCGATGTGTCGGACACCGGGGTGCGCCGCAATTCCCGTGACCCGGAGGTGTGGCAGCTCGGTCCCGATTTGGTGCAGCCGGTTTCAGAAATGCTCGCCGCCACCTACGGCATCAGCGGAGAGCGTGTCAGCCAGCAGCTTGCGGACGTTGCAGGGAAACTGGTGGCAGATTACTGGGACAATAACGGCGGGGACATCCGCGCCATCGTTGACGGCTCGCTGCTGATGGATTATGATGAAGCCGGGGTGGAGATGCAGTTCAAGTCCGCCGCCGCCATCAGCGTCACCTACACGCTGCTGGAACGCTGCGGCTTTGAGCCGGCGGGCTGGTTCGACAAGGATGATTTCCGAGCTATCCACGAGTTTTCCACCCCGGATAGTGTCTACGCCCTCGGCGCAGCCGTCAGCGACATGAGCCGGGAGGTCTTACGCCAAATTGAGCGCACCGTAAAAACCACCATTCGCCGCCGAAACAATGAAAGGAGCCAGCATGAATATGAGCAGCAATCTGAGTTACACGCAGACCGGGGATTATCTTCTCCCGAACCTGACCCTGCATCAGCCGAAGAACCCGCTGGGCAAGTACGGCAGGCTGCGCCGGACGTACCTGATGAACCATCGCCCGGTGTTGTACCACACGATGCTTCTGAACGGGAGTCTGTACCCGCACCTGATGGAGGTGGAGCAGACGGCAGAGAACCGGATGCAGCAGACCATGGCGCAGCTTCTGAAACAGAACCCGGCCCCGGACAAGGAGCAGAATCAGATGGCGTGGGTGCAGCACATGAACAGCCTGAAAGCGCAAGCCGAGGAACTGGTGATGACGGAGCTGATCTACAGCTAAGTTTTCTGGATGCCGTCCTCCCCACCGAAGCCCAGCAAATCGAAAAAATCGACCGAGCGGAGAGCGAGAAAACGCCCTCCGCTTTTGTTTTGTCGCAGGCTGAAATTGAAAACGAACTGCGTAAGCACGGTTCGGGATTTACGGGCGGCAAGCAGCGCATTATGGCGCTGTACCAGACCCAGCCCGACCGCAACCTCCGTGCCAAAGCACTGGCAAAGGAGTACGGTGTCGGTGGGCACTCCCACGATTATCTGGACGGAAGCCGGGGCTTTGTGAACCACGACTGGAAGGGACTGGAATTTGTTCATTATCCCGACTACCAGAAAATCACCCTGAAATGGGCGCAGGTGGAAAAGTATATCGACCTGATGATCCAGTCCGACCGCTATCTGACCGACAAGGAGAAGGAGCATTACGCACCCCCTGCGCCGGTCAGCACAAAGCCGGATGCCGACCTGACCCGTGCAAAGAATCTGCTCCGGGAGTTTTGTCAGGAAGAATACGATTCCGAGCCGGACTTTTCCGACCTGTCCAAGATCGGCATTGCCTACACCCACGCCACCGATGAGGAAATCCCCATTCAAGTTAATGTGGATTTGGTGGGATACCGGGTGGAACGGTATCTGGGCAAGGTGCTGATAGATGAACGCCAGTACGAAAGTCTGGAAGATCTGACCGAAACCGAATTGGAGGCTCTGGATTTTTCGGAACTGGTCAGCGTCACAGACGAGGAACTGGAGCACTATCACAGCAAGGCGGAGGAACGCCCGGCACTGCTGCCGCTGGATGCCGCCGCCGAGTACAACGCCCTGAAGGAACAGTACCCGGATGCGCTGGTAGGCTTTGAGCAGTACGGATACTATGAGTTCTACGGTGAGGATGCCCGGAAGGTCTGCGAACTTCTGGGCGGCAAACTTCTGGAAAAAGAAACAGCACTGGGCACCGTCCCGGTCACCGGCTTTCCCAGTAACCAGTGGGTGTACCGTGCCAAACAACTATGGCAGCGCGGCGAGAACGTCTACCTTGCCGGGCTGAACGAGGACGGCACCCACCACCAGACCAAGTATCTGCGCCGGGAGGATTATCTGCCGCTGGGTGCCACCGTCCACATGGAAGGGCGGGCTTTCCGAGTGGATACGGTAAACTATGATAGGGGTAGCGTGACCCTGCAGGATGTGGCACTGGCAGAAATGCGGATGCCAGTTTTCCGGGAGGAACCGCTGGCGCTTGTCCGGGAGTTGTACGAGGAGCAGGATATGATGGAATCCCCCCTGCCCGATTACAAGGTCGGTGACAATGTTGTGGTCGAACTCCCCACTCGAACTATTGAGGGGAAAGTTGGCTATGTGGGTGAAACGGATGTGCGCATCGACACCAGTGCGCACGGGCAGTCATGGGATAACGAAGTTGTCAATAAGCAACAATTCGAGGAGGGCTTGCGGCAGAACGAACCAAATTCTACCCGGCCAGTTCGTACTGAAAAAACGGTTGCCGTATACCCCGCCAAGGAAAACAATCTGCCGTTTGACATTGTAATTCAGACGATAAGCACAGAATCACCCACAGTTGAAGCGGAACATCCTGCGCCGGAGCCTGCCGGGAACTTCCACATCACGGACGATCATCTGGGTGAGGGCGGCGCAAAACAGAAGTACGCCCGGAACATTGAAGCCATCCGAACCCTGTTCAAGCTGGAAGAGGAGCACCGGGGTGCCACCGCCGAGGAGCAGCAGGTGCTTTCGCAGTATGTGGGCTGGGGCGGTCTGGCAGACGTTTTTGACCCCGGCAAAGATAATTGGGCAAAGGAATACGCCGAACTGAAAGGACTGCTTTCCGAGGATGAGTACGCTGCTGCCCGTTCCAGCACTCTGAACGCCCACTATACCAGCCCCACCGTAATCCGTAGTATTTACGATGCTGTGGAGCGCATGGGTTTCCGCAGCGGTAACATTCTGGAACCTAGTATGGGCGTAGGCAACTTCTTTGGAATGCTGCCGGACAGCATGGCAGACAGTCGGCTGTACGGCGTAGAGCTGGATTCCATTACCGGGCGCATTGCAAAAAAACTGTACCCGCAGGCTGACATTACCGTTGCTGGCTTTGAAACCACCGACAGGCGTGACTTTTATGATCTAGCCGTGGGCAACGTACCTTTTGGTCAGTACAAGGTCAACGACAAGGCGTACAACAAGCTGGGATTTTCTATCCACAACTACTTTTTCGCCAAAGCCATCGACCAAGTGCGTCCGGGCGGCATTGTTGCCTTTGTGACCAGCCGCTACACCATGGACAGCAAGGACAGCACCGCCCGCAAGCACATGGCAGAACGTGCCGATTTGCTGGGTGCTATCCGTCTGCCGAATAATGCGTTCCGTGCCAACGCTGGTACGGATGTTGTCAGCGACATTATTTTCCTGCAAAAACGTGACCGTCCCCTCGACCATGAGCCGGACTGGGTGCAGTTGGGCAAAACCGAGGATGGCTTTACCATCAACCAGTATTTCGCAGACCACCCGGAGATGGTTCTGGGCGTACTCTCCACCGAAAGCACCCAGTATGGACGAGAGGAATTGACCGTTGCTCCCATCGAGGGTGCAAACCTTGCAGACCAGCTTGCCGAGGCGGTACAGCATATTGAGGGTCAGTACACCGAAGTCGAGGTGGAAACGCCAGATATTGCGGATGCCGAAAATGAGAAGCACATTCTCCCGGCTGACCCGGATGTAAAAAACTTCTCCTACACCGTGGTGGACGGTGAGGTGTTCTACCGGGAAAACTCCGTGATGACGCAGGTGGAACTTTCCGACACCGCCAAGGGGCGTGTCACCGGCATGGTGGAACTGCGGCAGATCGTCAACGACCTGATCGACCAGCAGTTGAACGACTACCCGGACGAGGATATCAAGGCAACACAGGAGCGTTTGAACGCCGCCTACGATGCCTTTACCGCAAAGTACGGCTTGCTGAACGACCGCAAAAACGGGCGGCTGTTTGAGCAGGATTCCTCCTACTATCTGCTTTGTTCGCTGGAAAATCTGGACGAGCAGGGGCAGCTCAAGAGCAAGGCTGCAATGTTCACCAAGCGCACTATCCGCCCGGAGCGTACCGTTACCAGCGTGGATACTCCCAGCGAAGCGTTGGCGGTATCTATTGGTGAGCATGGCAAAGTGGATTTGCCCTATATGGCAGAACTGCTGGGCACTCCCGGTGAGTACGGGCGCATTACCACCGAACTTTCCGGTGTGATCTTCAAAGACCCTGCCGCCGACCCAACCGACCCCGAAGCGGGCTGGCAGATGGCAGACGAGTACCTGTCCGGCGATGTCCGGGCAAAGCTGCGGATGGCGCAGTTTGCCGCCGAGACCAACCCGGAATTTGCGGTCAATGTGGATGCGCTGATTAAGGCACAGCCCAGAGAACTGGAAGCATCTGAAATTGATGTACGGCTGGGTGCTACTTGGCTGGACCCGGACATTATCCAGAAGTTTATGACCGAGACGTTCCAGATCCCCTACTATCTGCGCCATGCAGTCAAAGTGAGGTATTCTCCTTATACCGCAGAGTGGCGTGTGGAGGGCAAAACTGCCACCGGGCGGGGCGATATTATCTCCTCCGAGACCTACGGCACCAGCCGTGCTAATGCCTATAAGATTCTGGAAGAAACACTCAACCTGAAAGATGTCCGCATCTATGACACCATCGAGGATGCCGAGGGCAAGCCCAAGCGTGTGCTGAACAAACGGGAGACCATGCTGGCGCAGCAGAAACAGCAGGTCATCAAGGATGCTTTCGCCAACTGGGTCTGGCAGGACCCCCAGCGGCGCATTGCGCTGGTGAAGCAGTACAACGAGTTGTTCAACTCTACCCGCCCCCGTGAATACGATGGTTCCCACATTCACTTTGTCGGCATGAACCCGGAGATCACCCTCCGGGAACATCAGCGCAACGCCATCGCTCATGTACTTTATGGCGGTAATACGCTGCTTGCGCACGAAGTTGGCGCAGGCAAAACCTACGAAATGGCAGCATCCGCCATGGAAGCAAAACGGCTGGGGCTGTGCCAGAAAAGCCTTTTCGTAGTGCCCAACCATTTGACGGAGCAGTGGGCAAGCGAGTTTCTGAACCTCTACCCCAATGCCAAACTTTTGGTGGCACGGCGCAAGGACTTTGAAACTGCTAACCGCAAGAAATTCTGTGCCCGCATCGCTACCGGCGACTACGATGCCGTCATCATCGGGCATTCGCAGTTTGAGCGCATTCCGCTGTCCTTTGAGCGGCAGGAGCGTATCATTCAGGAGCAGATTTATGAAACCCTTGCCGCCATCAACGAACTGAAAGTCCACGCAGGCGAGAATTTCTCCATCAAGCAGATGGAAAAGACCCGGAAAACGCTGGAAGCAAAGCTGGACAAGCTGCGCGCCGACAGCCGCAAGGATGACGTGATTACCTTTGAACAACTGGGCGTTGACAGGCTTTTTGTGGACGAGAGCCATTTTTACAAGAACCTCTTTTTGACCACAAAAATGCGTAATGTCGCAGGATTATCCACCAGTGAAGCACAGAAATCCAGCGATATGTTCGGCAAGTGCCGCTATCTGGATGAGATCACCGGCGGGCGCGGCGTGGTGTTCGCCACCGGCACCCCCGTGAGCAATTCCATGACCGAGCTGTACACGGTCATGCGGTATTTGCAGTACAGCACCCTCCAGCAGAAAAAACTGACCCACTTCGACTGCTGGGCATCCACTTTTGGAGAGACCACCACTGCAATCGAGCTTGCGCCGGAGGGTACCGGCTACCGTGCCCGCACCCGGTTCGCCAAGTTTTTCAACCTCCCGGAGTTGATGTCTATGTTCAAGGAGGTTGCGGACATTAAAACTAGCGACCAGCTTCGTCTGCCTGTGCCCGAAGCAAAGTTTGAAACCGTGGTGGCAAAACCCTCGGAGATTCAAAAGGAAATGGTGCAGGAACTGAGCAAACGTGCCGCAGATATCCACTCCGGCATCGTGGATGCGTCCGTGGACAATATGCTCTGCGTCACCAACGATGGGCGCAAGATTGGCTTGGACGTTCGCCTGATGAACCCCATGCTGCCGGACGACCCCAACAGCAAACTGAACGTCTGTGTGCAGAACGTGCTGAAAATCTGGGAAGAGGGCAAAGACCAGAAGCTGACCCAGCTTTTGTTCTGCGATCTCTCCACCCCGAAAAACGACGGCAACTTCAATGTCTACGATGATATTCGCAAAAAGCTGGTTGCCGCTGGGGTTCCAGAAAACGAAATCGAGTTCATCCACAATGCCGACACCGAGGCGAAAAAGGCGGCATTGTTCTCCAAAGTGCGCTCTGGCGATGTGCGAGTTTTGCTCGGAAGCACTGCAAAAATGGGAGCGGGCACCAACGTCCAGTCCCGACTTGTGGCGGTGCATCATCTGGATGTTGGCTGGAAGCCCAGCGACATGACCCAGCGCAATGGTCGCATCATCCGGCAGGGCAATATGAATAAAGAAGTCAAGGTGTTCAATTACGTTACGGAAGGGACATTTGACAGTTATTTGTTCCAAACTTTGGAAAACAAACAGCGATTTATCAGCCAGATTATGACCAGCAAATCCCCGGTGCGCTCCTGCGAGGATGTGGACGAACAGGCACTTTCCTATGCGGAGATCAAGGCATTGTGCGCTGGAAATCCGCTCATCAAGGAGAAGATGGATTTGGATGTGCAGGTCGCCAAGCTGAAGGTGCTGAAAGCCGACCACCAGAGTCAGAAATTCCGCCTGCAAGACAAGCTGCTGACCAAATTCCCGGCTGACATTCGGGAAACGAACGCCTATATTGCTGGGGTGAAAGCGGACGCACAGCTTGCCGCCGCCCATCCGCAGGTGCAAGAGGGTTTCTGCGGCATGACCATCAAGGGCGTGACCTACGATGAGAAAAAGACCGCCGGTGAGCGTCTGGTGCTTGCCTGTTCCGAACTGCCCAACGCCGAAGAAAAAGTGATCGGCAGCTACCGGGGCTTTGAGTTGTCTCTGCGGTTCGATACCTTCCGCAGTGAGTATCAGGCTATTCTGAAGGGCGAACGGAGATACCCGGTAGCACTGGGCACCGACCCGCTGGGCAACATTATCCGTCTGGATAATTCGCTGAACAACTTCCCGGAGCGCATTAACTCTGCTGAGAATGAACTAGCCACTCTGCATCAGCAGCAGGCAGCAGCGCAAATCGAGGTTGAGAAACCATTCCCACAGGAAGAAGAACTGGCAGAGAAGTCAGCCCGCCTTGCCGAATTAAACGCCCAGTTGGATGTGGACGAAAAGAGCCACGACCCGGAACAGGATGAGGAAGAACAGGAGGACGCACCTCGCCGCCCCTCGGTGCTGGCGGCACTGGAGGAAAAATCCGATAAGTCGGAGCCGGTGAAGCCCTTCCGCAGTTATTACGACAAGGACGGTGATGCCCGGTGAGGGAAAAGCGGGACGAAATCATTATCCTGAGAACAACAAAAGCTGAGAAAAGCCGCATTTATGAAAAGATGTTGGGCATGGGCATCCGCAGCCTGAGTGCCTATATCCGCAAGATGGCACTGGACGGCTATTGCCTGCACCTCGACTTGAAAGAACTGCAACGCATGGCATATCTCTTGCAGATGTGTAGCAACAATCTGAACCAGTACGCCAAGCGTGCCAACGAGTGCGGCAAGGTCTATGCCGCCGACATGGAGGACCTGCGGCAGCGGCTGGATGAACTGATTGAGATTGGTCGGCAGATCCTTTCCAAATTGGCAGAACTCTAAAATTTTCCCCGCAGTTGGAGGATTGCGGGGCTACATAAGGGTTTACATCCTTGCAACGCAGTAGTTGATACCTTTATAATCGGGTTGAAAGAAAGGTGGGTGCTAGATATGAGGTTCGTTTTTAAGATGATCGTTTTCCCGTTTTGGCTGCTTACGGCTTTCCTTGCGCTGATGCTGAAATGGACGCTGAACCTGTCGGCGTTTGTGCTGGCACTGCCGATGCTGTATATTTTCGGCTGTGGCCTTTATACGCTGTACTGCCGGGAGTGGCTGCAATTCTTGATCTTGCTGGTAGCAGAGTTTGGCTGCTTTGTGTTGATTTTCATGGGCGCTTTGATCGTGGATGCAGCAGAGCGCTTTAGTGGCTGGGTTGCCGGATTGTGAGGGATTGGATGGACACAGATGCTATGACCGCCTATTATTGGAAAAATCTGAAAGATATTCCGCAGCGTCAGCTTGCAGACAATGACGAATACCATGCGCTGATCCAGAAAAAGATTGCTGCAGAAAATGCGTTGAAAGTGCTTATCAGCGAAGAAGCGTGGAGACGCTATCTGGAATTGGATGCAATCAGTAACGAATTAGAGAGTGTTCGGCTGGAAGCCATGTATCTGGCCGGTGCTGCCGATTACGAAAAATTATCCAAATGATCTCGATGCCGCCGATGTGCGGCATTTTCTTTTTGTAAGGGGGTGATGGCACTGGCAGCAACACGACTGATTCCTATGCGGAAGAACAAAGGCAAGTCCATCGGGGCTTGTCTGCATAACCATACCAGCTATATCCAGAACCCGGATAAGACCGAGCAGGGCGAGCTGGTAAGCAGCTATCAGTGCAGCCCTTTGACCGTAGACGAGGAATTTCTGCTGACGAAACGGCTGTACGAGCAGACCACCGGGCGCAGCCAGAAAAGCGATGTGATCGCCTATCAGGTGCGGCAATCTTTCAAGCCGGGGGAGGTCACGCCGGAGGAAGCCAACCGCATCGGCTACGAGTTTGCCGAGCGTTTTTTGAAGGGCAAGCACGCTTTTATCGTTGCTACCCATACCGACCGGGCGCACATCCACAACCACATTATTTATAATTCCACTGCCTTGGACGGAACCCGGAAATTCAAAAATTTCTGGCTTTCCTCCTTTGCGGTGCAGCGGTTGAGCGACCTGATTTGCCTAGAGCATCAGCTCTCCACCATCGAGTACAAGCCTTATCGGGAACGGCAGAAGCGCATCGTCTACCCACCGAAAGAGAGCAACCGTGACCGGCTATGTAGCGTGATCGACAGCATTCTGGCTGAAAAGCCCAAGGACTACGAGGACTTTCTGCAAAGGCTGGAACAGCAGGGCTATGAGGTGAAGCGTGGCAAACACACGGCGGTGAAGGGCGCACGGCAGAAACGATTTATCCGTTTCCGCACACTGGGCATCGGCTATGGCGAGGACGAGATCAAGGCAGTGCTGGAGGGAAAGGCGAAGCACCACCCCTATCAGAAGCAGCCGCTCAAAGAACAGCCGTTCCAGTTATTGGTGGACATTCAGGGAAAAATGGCAGAGGGCAAAAGCGTTGGCTACAAAAAGTGGGCAACCAAGTTCAATCTGAAAGAGATGTCTAAGACGCTGCTGTTCTTGCAGGAGCAGAAAATCGGCAGTGCCAACGAACTACGGGAACGTGCAGCGGCGGCAACGGAACGCTATCATGTCATGGGGGATTCCATCAAGGCAGCAGAAGCAAGGCTGACGGAAATTGCCGTGCTGAAAACCCACATCATCAACTATGCCAAGACCCGCCCGGTCTATGATGCCTATCGCAAGTCGGGGTACAGTAAAAAGTTTTTGGAAGCCCACCGGGAGGAGATCACCCTGCACAAGGCGGCAAAAGCGGCCTTTGATGAAGCAGGGCTGCAAAAGCTGCCGAAGGTCAAGGAATTGGATGCGGAGTTCGCAGAACTGCTGACAAAAAAGAAAGCAGCTTACCCGGACTACCGCAAGGTACGGAATGAGATGCAGGAGTTGGTTCGCGCACAGAAAAATGTAGAACGATTTTTTGCAGAGGAAAAAGACACCACAGAGAAAACCCAGACCCGGTAAACGAATACTGCCGAGGAATCTTCCCATTTGGGAGGGTTTCTCGGCGGATTTTTTGTGTATAGGGCAGCAATTCTTGACCGTTTTTGTGAACTACTGATTATCGCCGTATTCTCGTCATGAAGTTCTTTTGTCGGTATAATTGGAATTAAAGGACGGCGAAGCGTAGTGGCAAAGAAAAAGCAACAGCGTGCTCCGGTCAATCCGGAACTGACAAAAGTGAAGTCCGTGTTTCAGCGAAACGTACACATGGCCTACAAAGTCCAGCGCACACAAAAGAGCGATTTTGTGTGACGGTATCATTCGATCGGCAGAGATGTATAGTGTAAGATGCCCCGTGGGCTTAATGCTCACGGGGTTTATTAGTGAAAAAACGCTTGACAAATATACCCATTGGGTATATAATAGAGTCAATGAAAGACGCAACATCAACAAACGGGGGGCTGGACATGAAAAACTATTTTGAAGTCAAAAAGAATATCGTTCTCACGGGAAACAGCCGAATTTTCAATAACTGGGCAGAGCATTCCAGCATCACCGCCGATGATTTCATCGTTGCGCTGGAATGGGTATGTGATGACCCGCTGGATGCGAATGGAATGCTCACAAGGGAGATCGCTCTTGCTCCTGATCGAATTGTAAAACTCCGCCGCGTCAACGATCATCGTACTGGTATCACCTCTTTTTACAAATTCGAGGGTGACAACGGCGGCGAGAAGGGCAAATTGGGAACCATCTGGGGCGGTGAGGTTTTCGATGACGGCTTTATGCATAAGATTTCGCTTTCTGCAAAAGACCGTGTTTGATGACAAAATAGGAGGACACAATGTATACTGCCGCTGAACTTTTTAACCTTGCTACCAAGGCTGATGCAAAAGAAGTTTTTCTGTCTAACGTTACGTTGAGCATTCCAGATGACCTTCCCGGATGCGCCAATCTTGATGCCGAAAAAGATCGGCTATCTAAAATCTGGGAAGTTGCCCACATGAGCATCAATGAAATGGTTGCTGCCGTTGGTCTTTCTAAAACTAGCTTTGCAAAAGAAACGGGCATCCCGTTTAGGTCGATTCAAAACTGGAGCCTCGGAGAGAGAACGCCGCCTGTGTACATTCGTTTTCTTTTGGCAGAACATTTCCGGTTGCTCTAAATAAGCATAGCAAAAGGCCTGTAGGCGTTTAACCTACGGGCCTTTCTACCCTGTTATGATAGCAGCGATCCTGTTTTACAAGCCAATCTTCACACAGCCGTTGGGCTTCGTCGTTTGTGCAGCAGGTGCAGTTGAAAAGCCAGCACAGGAAAACGAGCAGGTTCGATAAGAAAAGATTGCCGGGAGTTGACCGAGAGTGGTCGGCTCCCGGTATTTTTTGTGCCTTGCTATCCTGTTGGCAACAACACAGTCTATTGATTGTGTATTGGACGCACCACAACAGGTAATCTATGGAGTGTAAACAACTCTACTGAAATGGAGCGTGCTATGAAAGAATTATTCGGGCAGCGCCTGCGGGAGCAGCGGCAGAATCAGGGCTTGACAATGGAGCAACTCGCAGAAAAAGCGAATCTCTCCACCAATTTTATCGGTGCAATTGAGCGTGGACTGAAAGAGCCTAGTCTCTCTACGCTCATCAGCATTCTGAACGCGCTGGATATTCCGGCTGACGTTCTGCTCCGTGATTACGTTGGAACAGCATCCCATGTGACCGATGACGAGATCTGCAAGCGGCTGGAAGGCTTGACCCCTATTCAGAAAAAGGCAGCCCTCGACCTGTTGGACACCTATATCGCCAATCTCCCGTATCTTACAAACGAAGAATAATCAGCAACCCTTGCAAGCGTATCGGCTGGGATTTAGCCGGTACGCTTTTCATTTGCATCGCTTTCGGCTATAATCATTCTTATAGAGTGTGTTATACTCTAAAGAATTGATTTGGAGGTGCTGAAATGAGAGAACCACGGTACAGTATTTTAGTGGATATTCAGGACGCAATCGAGCGCGCAAAGCAGGGCAGGCTGGCGCTGTACTGGCAGCGCACCATCCAGCGGGAATACCGCTGCAAGAAAGCCACCCCTGCCGAACAGCAGGCGTATGAGCAGTTGCAGAGTATTCTTTCCGAAGTGCCGCAGTGGAGCGATGAAGAAGAACTGCGCTATGACATGGAGAACACCGGCGGCAGGCTCTGGTTCTGCCACTTCTGGACTGACCACTACTCTATGGTACAGTTGACGGAAGATCGTAACGGCGGATTTCATGCTGCCTACGTTCTGGACACGGACACTTCCCCGGAGGTGCGCCGGGAGGCTGCACTACTGGCGCAGAGAGAACTTGCGAAATGTATGCAGGAATGGGACATTTCGCTTCTGAATACGCAGGTATCTGAACAGATGAAGTATGCTTCTCTGGCGGAAGCCGCTTCTCGCCTCATGCAAGTCCTCAACGACCCGGAGAACATCACCGGGTAAAAAGCGTCCCATCGGGATGCGTAGCCTGCATTGGAAAATGCAGAACAAAGGGGTTTGGGGCACTCCCCAACAAGCATTTTGCAACGCAAAAAGTGTTTTTGTATAGACGAAAACATTGCTTGCCACAACAATACGACCTTTCAGTCCGTATTCAACTGCTTTCTGTTCTATCGCAATTTTCAAAAATATCAGCTCTCTCACATTCGCGGCGGCAAATCGCATATTCAAAAATCTCTTGCAGTATGGAAGCCGGAGCTGGAGCGTTACACCGGTCTGGTGCAGCAAATCAAGGAAAAGAGCAAGGAACGCAAAGCGTTGGTTAAGCTACGATTAATTGGAGGCACTTCCGTGGGCTTTTTTCAGAAAATAATTGATGATTTTGGGCTGGGGCAGCATAAGGTGGATGAGGAAGCACTCTATGCCCAGATTGCTCTGTTCAAGGATGATTTGAAAGCGCAGGAAGGAAAATACACCAATCAGGACGAAGCTATCCAGTTTAGGGACAAGTGGGCAGACCTTTACAAAGAGGCGAAGGCGGCCCGGCTTGGAAAGAAATCTCCATTGTGGGAAGAACGAAAGCAGTTCACGGATACCTTTGACAGATTGGCGGAGGTGTTGACTGGATACAACAGTGCAGTTATCGCCGCTGAATCGAAACGGTGTGATGCCTTACTTTCCGACATTGACGGCAAAAATCTCGACCCACAGCAACGGGCAGTTGTCCTCTGCAATGAGAAAAGGATGCTGGTCTTAGCGGGTGCCGGCAGCGGTAAAACGCTTACGATAGCCGGAAAGGTAAAGTATCTGTGTCAGGAGAAGGGTGTGAGCCCGGAGGACATTCTCCTTATCGCCTTTACCCATAAATCGGCTGAAGAAATGACAGACCGCATATCTGGAAAGCTGGGAATTCCGGTTTCTGCGACCACGTTCCATAAGCTGGGCTTGGATCTCATCAGAGAAGCAGAGGGAAAACGCCCGGACGTGTATGAAGGTCTTACGGATTTTTGTCGGGACTATTTCCAGAATGTGATCACAACACAGGCAGGCCAGGTAAGGTGTATTATTGAGTTCTTTGCGTACTATCTTCATATCCCGGCGGATATGGAGCAGTTCAGCTCTCTGGGTGAAGCCTACGATTACGAAAAGTCTGTGGATCTTGAAACCCTGCGGTCAAAGTACGATCAGGCAAAGTGGATCGGCAAGAAAGAACAGAGCAAAAAGGAACAGCACCGGACGCTTCAGGATGAACGGGTACGCAGTCTGGAAGAGGTTTCTATTGCAAACTTTCTGTTCCTGAACGGTGTCCAGTACGAATATGAACGTCCGTATCCGTTCCCCGATAACGACCCTGATCGGAAACCGTATCACCCGGACTTTTATCTGCCGGAATACGACATCTATCTTGAACATTTCGGCATCAACCGTGAGGGAAAGCTGCCTTGGCTTTCTGCTGTCGAAGAAGAAAAATACCAAGAGGGGATGGCGTGGAAACGCCAGGTACATAAGAAAAACGGAACGAAGCTACTCGAAACATACTCCTACCTGTCCAGTGAGGGCAGGCTCCTAGAGTATCTGGATTCCCTGTTGAAGAAGAATGGGGTCAAGTACAAGGAACCTGACTTCACGGATATTTTCGAGAGCGTGTATGAAAAGCAGAGTGACCGATATTTCTCGGAGTTTATCAAGCTCTGTGCCACCTTTGTCGCACTGTTCAAGTCTCAGGGGCATAAGATAGATGATTTGGGTTCTTTGCAAGACAACGGAGTGTCCTCGCAAAAGCCATTTTTCAGAAAAAGAAATGCTGCCTTTAAGATGATCGTTCGCCCGTTGATGGAAGCCTATGACGCATTCTTGAGGGAAAAAGGGGCAGTTGATTTTGCTGATATGATCAATCTGGCAGCAGAAAATGTTACTGCTGGACAAAAAGTCCATCCATATCGGTATGTCATCATTGATGAATATCAAGACATCTCCTATGCTCGGTACCGATTGGTCAAGGCAATTTTGGATCAGACAGGGGCAAATCTTCTTTGCGTGGGAGATGACTGGCAGTCTATCTACCGGTTTGCGGGAAGTGATATTTCGCTCTTTACAGATTTTGAACGCTATTTCGGACGCAGCGTGATCATGCGCTTGGAGCGGACATACCGCAATTCCCAGCAGCTCATAGATGAGGCCGGTCGGTTTGTCCTTAGAAATCCCTATCAACTGAAGAAGTCGCTCGTGTCACCAAAGTCGCTAGACTATCCGATCTCCTTCTTCTGCTACGATATAGCGCCCTTCCAGATGTTGCGGAAAGCTATTGATAAAATCATCTCTGAATTTGGCAAGGACAGTTCCATACTGATTCTCGGAAGAAATAAGTTTGATTTTGAAATCCTCATTGGGTCACAGCTATTTCAGTGGCATAGGGACGGAACATTAATGTACTGGGATTCCCCGGAAACACCGATTCGGTTTTTGACAGCGCATAAGTCTAAGGGACTTGAAGCGGATAATGTCATTTTGCTGAACTTTCAGAACTCGACTCTGGGATTTCCCAATAAGATCGCAGATGACCCGGTCTTAGCTCTGGTCCTCGCAGAACCGGAGGATTTTCTCTACGCTGAGGAACGACGGCTCCTGTATGTGGCGCTGACTAGAACGAAGAACCGTGTGTTTGTTCTCACGGACAGCCGGAAGCCGTCAGAATTCTTTAAGGAGTTCAAACCCTCAAAATCGGTGTTCATACTGAACAAGGAAACCGATATTGCTGACCTGCCGTGCTGCCCGAAGTGTCGCACAGGTCATCTTCTCAGTCGAAGAAACGAGAGAACCGGGAAGTTTTTTGTGGGGTGCAGCAATTATCCGAAGTGTGACTATGTGGTTCGGGATGTTACAGTTCTGACAGAGCAAAAAGTATGCCCACAATGCGGTGGATTTCTGGTTCGCCGCCGGGGACAGTATGGCGAGTTCTACGGTTGTACGAATTATCCGAGGTGCAGCTACACAGAGCAGATTTCTGTCGAAAAGAAAACAGGAAATTGATACGGAACCGATAAAGAGGTTGACGGTGTTGTCATCAACGACAAGTGCAAGGCTCTGGCGCAAAAGGTCAAAGAGATCATCGATACCAAATCTTCGTTTGCTGACTGGCTGAACAATCAGAACGTCCGCAATCAGTTGAAGCTGGAGATCAAGATCTGCCTTGTAAAAAACGGCTATCCTCCACAGTACAGCCCCGAAGTTTTCAAAAAGGTCATGGAGCAGGTTGAGAACTTTGAGGAGAACAATTAAATCATCCATAAAGAAAAAATACAGCTATATTCAGGCTTCACACTGAAATATAGCTGTATTTTTTTGCATCGCTAACAATTGTTGTGCTATCTCTTGAAAACAGCGCAAGGATTTATTATAATAAGATAAATAGTTGTGACTTTTGCAAAGGAGCTGTGAGAAATGAATCGGAACTGCCGCCGTAAAACAGAAAAGGTCTATGTGAAGGTGAACTCTGATTTTGACGCAACCGGCTATATGCAGCCCCGGCAGATCACATGGGGCGATGGTCGGACGTATCCCATCGAGCAGGTGCGGGACTTTCGCCCTGCAAATACCATTGCCGATATGCCCGGCGACTGTTATACTGTAATGGTAAAGGGACAGGAGCGGCACCTGTTTTTCGAGCGTTCCGACCCACGGTTTCCATCCCGGTTCGGCCGGTGGTTCGTGGAGGTGGAAACCAAATAACACAGAGGAGGGCTGAAGTATGGCAGCGCAGCGCACCTATCTGGCAATCGACCTGAAAAGTTTCTATGCCTCGGTGGAGTGTGTAGACCGTCATCTTGACCCCCTGACCACCAATTTGGTGGTGGCGGACGCCTCCCGCACCGAAAAGACCATCTGTCTTGCGGTGTCGCCCTCCCTGAAAGCCTACAAGATACCCGGCAGAGCACGGTTGTTTGAAGCCGTTCAGCGGGTGAAAGAGGTCAACGCCCAGCGGCTGCAAACTGCCATCCAACAACACAAGGCAGTGCGTGGGGAGGATGGCAAGTACCGCTTTGCCAGCACCTCTTTCGATGCCAACGCCCTGAACGCAGACCCGGCGCTGGGGCTGAGCTATATTGTTGCGCCGCCCCGGATGCAGCGGTATCTGGATGTGTCCACCCAGATCTACAAGACCTACCTCAAATATGTGTCCCCGGCAGACATTTACCCCTACTCCATCGACGAGGTTTTCATTGATGTGACGGGCTATCTGCCCTATTATCACATGAGCGCCCATGAACTTGCCATGACCATGGTGCGGGATGTGCTGTACAACACCGGCATCACCGCAACGGCAGGCATCGGCACCAACCTCTACCTTGCAAAGCTGGCCATGGACATTGTGGCAAAGCACATCCCGGCGGATAAAGATGGTGTCCGCATTGCAGAGCTGGACGAGCAGTCCTACCGGTATCTGCTGTGGAACCACAGACCGCTGACGGATTTCTGGATGACCGGTCCCGGCACCGTCAAGCGGCTGGAAGCCCACGGCATTTATACGATGGGGGACTTGGCACGGTTTTCCATCCACGGGGAAGATCGGCTATATGAGATTTTTGGCGTGGATGCAGAAATTCTCATCGACCACGCATGGGGCTGCGAACCCTGCGGCATGGAGCAGATCAAAAGCTACAAGCCCAGCACCAACAGCATCAGCGAGGGGCAGGTGCTATCCACTCCTTACCCGTATGATAAAGCAAAACTCATTGTCCGGGAGATGGCGGAGATTCTGATGTTCCGGCTTACGGAAAAGAAACTGGTAACAGAATCCATCACCTTGGAGATCGGCTACGACCGGGAGAATGTGGACAAGGGCGGCTACCGTGGTCTGACCCAGACCGACCGCTACGGCAGAATCATCCCCAAGGCGGCACACGGCACCGTCCGGTTCGATGCCCCTACCAATCTGGGCAGCACCATCATCAACGAAAGCGCAAAGCTGTTTGAGCGCATCACCGACCCGGCGCTGACGGTGCGGCGCATCACCCTGAATGCCAACCGGGTCATGCCGGACGAGGGCATCTATCAGGTGGACTTTTTCACCGACACCAAGAAGCTGGAAAAGGAGAAAAAACTCCAGCAAGCCATGCTGGGCATCAAGAACAAGTACGGCAAAAACGCCGTGCTGAAAGCCAGCAGCTACGAGGAAGGTGCCACCATGCGCCAGCGCAATGCGCAGATCGGCGGGCACAGTGCGGGAGGTTCGGATGGAAAACTACAAAAATAGAAAGATCGGACAAGAGACTGCCCAAAAGTATGGGGACATCATAGAGATGGAACGTCCCCAGACCGAAGAATCCTTTCGCAAGCATCCCCGCATGACCTTGCAGAACCGGGCGAAGATCTTCTCTCCCTTTGCAGCACTGCGAGGTTATGATGAGCAGCTTGCCGCAGAAAAGCAGCGCACCGAGCGTGTGCCCAAGCGCATTCTGACCGAGGAAGAAATGTCCGCTCTGTCCGATCGGCTGATGCAGGTCACCAAGGGCATGACCATTACGGTGCGGTACTTCAAGGAAGACACCGCCCACCCGGAGGTTCCAGCAGTGGGTAACTACATCACACTGACCGGAAAAGCAGACCGCATCGACCCGGTGTTCCGCACCTTGCAAGTGGACGACACCGTGGTGCCCTTTGAAGATCTGGTGGAAATCAGCGGGGAGGGCATCATGGAGATCGACCAATATCTCGGCATTACAGAGGATTAAGCACAAAAAAGGCCACCAGTCGAAAAAACGGCTGGTGGTCTTGCTTACTTATGATGTATCGTCGGTAACTGCTTGACTTTGTTTCCGACTTTTTTGCGTTCCAGTGAGAACACCATATCTGGAGTACGTTCAAAAAATCCTATATCACGCCGCCAGCTTGTGCCGCATTTGCAGTGGAACAGACCAATGAACTGCTGTTTCATCTTGCGCCCGCAGTTTGGGCAGATATGTTTGCTGGCTCCCATAGCCCCTCCGTTTAATATCGAAATTCAGCTTGCAAGAAAGCAGATTCAAATTAAAACGTACAGAGCCGCTTAACAGGTGTAAGCGGGAATCTTTTTTCCACGCCTGCCATGGTGCACATTTGCGTGCCGGGCAGTTCCAGAGAAGCGTGTGCACAGGAAACTGCCATTTTAAGCAGCTGATCTCCTTGGGTGTGCTGTTCGGCAATCGCATAGGCAAAGCCGGACACCATGGAATCGCCCGCACCCTGAACGCCTTTTACATCGACAGAAACAGGTTCCGAATACCATGCAGCTTCCGGTGTGACCAGCAGCGCACCCTTTTCGCCAAGAGAAACTGCGCCGTAGGCAATGTTGTGCTCTATGAGGATTTGACGATAGCTTGCGCAGAACTCCTGCGTTACACCGGGATGAACGCCGAAGGTGGCATAGTATTCTTCTTCGTTGGGTTTAATCAGAACAGGAGATGCCTCCATTCCGTTCAGAAGCAGCGGCCCCGATGCGTCCAGAATAAAGGGCACGTCATATTCCTGTGCGCTTTTGCCAAGTTCATAGTAGAAGTCGTCAGGAAAGCCCGGTGGCACACTGCCGCCAAGGATCAGCACCGATGTTGTGGGCAGAACATTTTTGACAGCGCGAATAACATCCACGGCAGTTTCGGGATGTAGAGGAGTGCCCTTTTCGTTGAACTCCGTCATGCAGCCCGTAGATGTTTCAAACAGCTTGATATTGATACGGACATTTCCGGGGACGGGGATAAGCTCTGCATCCATATCTCTTTGCTTGAAGAAATCCGCTGCTTCTCCATCTGAATGGCTCAGGCAGACGCTTTTGACCGGCATTCCAAGCTGGGTAAGTGCCAGCGAAACATTGATGCCCTTGCCGGAAAAGTCGCAGATCGTTTTCTGGACACGATGGCTATGACCAAGGTTGACGGAATCCACCTGAATCGTGCGGTCAATGCAGGGATTCGCAGTAACAGTTGTAAAGTGCATGGGTTCTCTACCTCCTATCCGGGGAGCATTGTTTCAGCATCCCGGAAACTGGATATGTTTATTCTTTTTCACCGGAAGGAATGTCAGTGTACAATTCGATCTTACCGCAGGAAGGACAGAATGCCGCTTTTATTTTTTTCTGGTCGCTTTTCTTTTTGATCGTGACCAAGTTAAAGAGCATACCGTTTTCAATCTTGATCTTGTAATCCAAAACCATTTCAGCATGACAAATTGGACAGTTCATAAAACACCTACTTCCTGACATTTTGATACACCTAGTCTAGCATACAAAACGAACGCTGTCTATTGGCGGAACGAAAACGGCTATCATGAGAAAAATAATAAAGGACGCTCTTAAAATCCCGATAGAAAAACAAGATTTTTTGCAGATGATATGTTATAATAAAAGAAATACAGCACTTGCTGAACGGACGGAAAGGACACCACGAATATGGAAGAAAACAAGAAACCGGAAACTACCTCGCAACAGGATTCGGCACCCGTGGATTACAGCCGCTACATGGGAACGCTGAACCGCATCTACCGCCGAAACAACAATCCAAAGAAGAAACGGCTTGGAGACGGTATCACCTCTTTGAAGAAAGAGCAGAAAACGACCGCACCTGCCGAACCGGAAAACGGAAAGAAAGACCACAGCTTCCTGATCACACTTGCTGTGTCCATCGCCATTATCCTGATCCTGTGGGTCATCAAAATGTTCTGAATCATATAAAAACTGCCCGGAACGACCTTCTCCTATCGTTCCGGGCAGTTTTAGCAGGAGGAATCTGCTACCGTGGATGTCAAATCAGGTGAGACGATCAAACGTTCTCATTCAGGAATGCAGCAATTTCTTCTGCGGCGACGGTCTCATCCTCGCCCTCCACCGTGACGGTGATGGTTTCGCCCTGCTTAATGCCAAGGCCCATGACAGCCATCAGTTTGCGCATATCACAGGTCTTTCCATTTTTTTCGAGGGTGACCTTGCTGGAATACTTCTTTGCCAGCTTGACCAGCAGACCGGCGGGGCGGGCGTGGACACCAAGTTCGTCCTTGATGGTATAAGTAAACTGTTTCATGGGTTCTCCTTCATTTCCTTCTTCTTTGGTGTGCAAAAAGGGCAGATCAGACGGCGCTCTCGTAGTCCAGCATGAACTGCACAATGCCGTCCATAGCCAGCTCACGCGGGTCGAGCTTCAGCTGGCCCTCACGGATCTTGGCATAGCTGATGGGCATATACTGGTGCAGCATATTCATCGGGATGGGGTACTCGCGCAGGTTGTCGAACAGCTTGTTCATGGCTGCAACGACTTCCGGCTGACCGATGTAGTAGCGGGCACGGTCAGAGTAGCTGTACTTGCGGCACTGTGCCAGATGCTTTTCGTCACCGTGGTAGTGCTTTTCCCAGTTTGCAGGGGAAGCCAGCATGACCTGATCCAGTGTTTCGATGAAGTTGGCGCGCTTTTCTTCCGGCACCAGTTCCTTTTCCATCATGCTCAGAGAGAACAGAGCCTCGCGCAGACCAAAGGTCAGAGCAGGACCGACCTTCAGGATAGCAATACCATCAGTGACCATGTTGTACAGGTCGGTTGCGGTCTGGTAGTCGGTAGAGTGACCCTCGAAGCAGATGTCGGGGAACTCCTTCAGAGCGGCGCACAGGTCAACGGCTGCGGCAGGGTTGTAGTCGAACACCTGCTCATCGCCAAATTCCACACCGGGCTGGACAACGACTGCGATAACGTCCTTCATGCCCTCGCCAACGCCTTCCTCAGTCCAGACGCGCTGATAGGTGGAAACGGTATCACGGAATGCTTCGGGCTTGGTGACAGCCAGCGTATCCTCTGCCTCGGTTGCACCACCGGGGATGGGCACTTCACTGCCGATAACGAACACCGGGCGCATTGCATCCGGCTTCTCAGCTTTCAGTTCCTCGTAGCCCTTCATAGCAGCCTTGTACAGCTTTGCGCCACGGCGAGCGATGACTTCGGTCTGGAGCAGACCTTCCGGGTCGTCCGCAACCTTCATGCTGGTGTCCAGATGGATCTTGGTAAAGCCGGCGCGTGCATACTGGTAAACCAGCTCCACGGAGTTTTCCATTGCTTCGGACTCCGGCAGCTTCTGCCAAGTCAGGGGTCCGAGGTGGTCGCCTGCAAGGATCATCATGTTTTCGGGCAGACCGATGTCACTTGCCATTTTCAGGACCATCTGATAGAAATCAGCAGGCTTCATGCCGGTGTAGCCGCCAAACTGGTTGACCTGATTGGCAGTTGCCTCGATCAGAACAGGGATGTTGCGCTCCTTTGCACGGCGCAGGGCGATCTCGATTACCAGTTCGTTGGCACTGCAATAAGAGGGGATGCCGCAGCGAATACCCTCACGGCGCTTATCCATCATTTCCTGAAGGGGATGTTTCATTTCTATTCTCCTTTTTATTGAATCAAGATCTTACAGCTTTGCCTGACCCTTGCAATAGGTCTGGAGCACATCGTAGTTGTCCTCCAGCACCACAATGTCGGCATCCTTGCCCACCTGAATGGAACCCTTGCGGTCATCCAGATGCAGGCAGCGCGCCGGGTTGATGGTGCAGGCGTTCAGCGCATAGTTGAACGGTACCATTGCATCCTCGACAAGGATCTTCAAGCCCTTGTTGATGTTCAGGGTAGAGCCAGCCAGACCGCCGGTAGAGGTCAGGTGTGCGCTGCCGTCCGGGTAGATCACGATCTCGTTGCCGCCGAAGATGTACTTGCTGCCCACGGGGGTGCCCTTTGCCATCAGCGCATCGGAGATCATGATAGAATAGTCGGGACCCTTGCTCATAAAGTAGTTGTTCAGAGCAGCCGGGGTGGAATGGCAGCCATCGCAGATGATCTCACCGTACATGGTGCGGATGCGGTATGCTGCACCTACCAGACCGTTTGCGCGGTGGTTGAAGGGTGTCATACCATTATAGACATGGGTCATGGAGCGTGCGCCATTGGCATAAGCCATGACAGCCTGCTCGTAGGTAGCGGCACTATGACCGATGCTGACAACGATACCCTGCGAAGTCAGGTAGCGGGTCAGTTCAAAGTTATCGTCCTGTTCGGTAGCCAGCGTAACATAGCGGATATGGCCGTGTGCGGCTTCCTGATAGTGCTTGAACTGCTCCACGCTGGGCTTTGCAATAAACTGCTCCGGCTGTGCGCCCTTGTACTTCATGTCCAGATAAGGACCCTCGAAGTGGATGCCAAGGATCTCGGCACCGTCGTAGCCGCCCTCCATGACACGGGCAACGTTGGCAACGGCATTGGTCAGAACCTCAACGCTCTGGGTGATAGTGGTAGCCAGAAAGCTGGTCACGCCCTCCGAAACGATATGCTCTGCCCAGTAACGCAGACCTTCCTCGTTTGCATCGTTGGTGTCAAACTCATAGGCACCGTGGCAGTGGATGTCCATAAAGCCGGGGACGATACGCTTGTCACCGTAATCGTCATCTACATCCTTTGTCCCATAGGGGAAAATGCCGACGATCTTACCATCTTTGACCTCAATAGCAGCAGGCACAAACTGATCAGCGATCCATACTTTTTTACTTTGAATTATCATCTGAATTGTCCTCCTTCCGAGTGAATTACCCTTGTGCCATTATACCGCATTCTTTCGGAAAAATATTTATAATTTTCAATCGACTTGTTACTTGTTTCGGCAAACATGGCCAAAAAATGGTCGGTCAGCAGAGAAAACACGGCTTCGGTTTGCATTTTTCAAACTAAAAGTTATGGCTTTCAGTTGCCCCCTTGTTTTCTGCCATTGGGGTGTGATATAACAGAAAGGCAGGGAGAGTGCGCATTGGTGATCCCTGTCTGTGATTCGGACAAAATACCAACCGATTAGGAGGTAGAAAAAGATGAGCATTTTTAATTTGACTGATGAGAAGATGAAGGAAACATCTTCCACTTTTACTGCACACGAGATCTATCAGCAGCCTGCAACTTGGCGCAAGACCTGCGCACAGCTGGCTGGCTGCAAGGACGAGCTGCAGGCTTTTATCGATCAGGTCGTCAAGCAGGATGACTTTGATATTATTCTGGTCGGCGCAGGCACCAGCGAGTTCGTTGGCAACTCCCTGTTCCAGGCTCTGAACCCCAAGTACAACTACAAGGTCAAGTCCTACGCTTCCACCGATATCGTTCCCTCCCCGGAGAACTTCCTGTCCCGCACCAAGCCCACCCTGCTGGTGAACTTTGGTCGTTCCGGCAACTCTCCTGAGTCTCTGGGCAATGTGGAAGCCGCAGAGGTCGTCTGCCAGAACCTGTACCACCTGTTCGTGACCTGCAACCACGAGGGCACTCTGTCCAAGCTGGCTGCAAGCCGCAAGAACTGCTTCGCTATCAACCTGACCCCGGAGACCCATGACCAGTCCTTCGCCATGACCTCCAGCTACAGCAATATGTATCTGGCAACCTATCTGGCACTGAATCTGGACAAGCTGGATGAGATCACTGCCAAGGTCGAGAAGCTGGCCGTTGCAGGTCAGCACTTCCTCGATGACCAGTTCGGTGAACTCCAGAAGATCGTGGACGAGTTCGATTACAACCGTATCGTTTATCTGGGCAACATCGGCCTGAAGGGCGTTGCACAGGAGTCCGCACTGAAGACTCTGGAGCTGACTGCCGGCAAGGTCGCTACCATGTACGATTCCGAGCTGGGCTTCCGTCACGGTCCCAAGTCCATCATTGATGATAACACCCTGACCATCGCTTATCTGAGCGACGATGAGTATCGCCGCCGCTATGAGCTGGATCTGGTCAAGGAGATGGCACATCAGCGCAAGGGCAACAAGATCGCTGTTGTTTACAACCACGATTGCGAAGGCATTGAGGAGCTGGCAGATTACCCCATCCAGATCAAGATCGGTCAGGACATGGAGAACGTTCTGCTGGGTCTGGACTTCATCCTGTTTGCTCAGACCATCGCTCTGATGAAGTCTCTGTCTCTGGGCATTACCCCGGACAACCCCTGCCCCACTGGTGAGGTGAACCGTGTTGTCAAGGGTGTCACCCTGTATCCGTACACGCTGAAGTAATTAAAAAATCAGGAGGGCAACGAACATGATCGGTTTGGTAGTTACCGGCCACGGCCATTTTGCTGATGGCATCCACACTTCCGCTCAGATGATCGCTGGCGAGAACGAGTACGTCCGCTACATCAACTTTGAAGAGGGTATGTCCCCGGAGCAGCTGGCGGAGAAGTTCAACGCCGCATTCGACGAGTTCCGCACCTGCGATGGCGTTGTGGTTCTGTCCGATCTGCCGGGTGGCTCTCCTTTCAAGACGGCAGTTGAGTGCAAGTACGCACGCCCCGATCAGAAGATCGAGGTCATCGCCGGCACGAACCTGCCGATGATCGTTACTGCGGTTACGATGCTGGATATGGAAGATGATCCTCGCTCTCTCGCAGAAGAACTGGTTGACACCGGCAAGGATTGTATGGTAATCTTTGAGTTACAGGCTCCTGCCGAAGAAGCCGAATCTGATGAAAGCGACGGAATCTAAACAATGATCAATTGGGAAGTAATTCTTTGGACCTGCGTTACACTGGCAGTCATTATGGGTGTGATTGGACTCATCCTGTATGCTATCTCTGCCAAGAATATGCGCAATAAGCGCAAGGAGCTTGGCGAAGTCCATACGGACATGAAAGTCGGTTCCCGCATTATGTTTGCCGGTGGCATCTACGGCAAGATCGTAAGCATGGAGGATGAGGATACTCTCCGTGTGGAAGTTGCACCGAAGATCGTTATTACTATTTCCCGTTATGCCGTCCAGAGCATCGTAAAGTAATTGCTTTGGTATTCTGATAGCGTTGATCTCGTGTGTTTTCTTCTTCATTTACGCACGAGGTTTTCATAAATTCTTCATTTGCAAAATCCCCCTCCATCACCGGCGTAAAAAGACAGGCAGTGAGTGCTGCGCGGCCTCCTGCCTGTCTTTTTACATTCTTAACAAGTCATCCAAGACCTCTTCTTTCCATGATAGAACCCCCACAGCGGTTTGCCATACCGCTGCGGGGGTTCTGTCTTTAAGTGAAAAAAGAATTAGAGCCGATGCTCCGAAGAGCACCGGCTCCAATCCTTAAGGAAGAATGTCTTATATGGGTTAAGACGGATGAATACGAAATTATGCCTTGCCGTTGCTGCCGCAGACAAGGATCTTGCTCATGACGTACTCCTTGACCTGCTCACGACCAACTGCGCTGTACTTCTTCGGGTCAAATGCTTCGGGATCGCCTGCAAGGTATTCTTTCAGACCCTTGCTGAATGCGATGCGGAGATCGGTGGCATAGTTCACTTTGCACATACCGCGGGCAACGCACTCACGGACGGCATCATCCGGGACACCGGAGGTGCCATGCAGCACCAGAGGAACAGAAACGACCTTGCGGATCTCGCTCAGGCGGTCGATGTCCAGCTTCGGGGTTCCCTTGTAAACGCCGTGTGCGGTGCCGATAGCAACAGCCAGAGAATCCACACCAGTGCGCTCTACGAACTCAGCAGCTTCGGAAGGAACGGTGTAGCCATTGCCATTGCCGCCGTCCAGATCATCTTCCTTGCCGCCGACCTTGCCCAGCTCAGCTTCCACAGGGATGCCGGCTGCATGGCAGGCACGAACAACTTCCTTGGTGATCTCGATGTTTTCCTCGAAAACATGGTGAGAACCGTCGATCATCACAGAGGTGTAGCCTGCACGGAATGCTTTCATAGCCAGCTCGTAGCTGCTGCCGTGGTCAAGGTGCATCACAACAGGAACAGTAGCCTCGGAAGCGGCAGCTGCGACCATGGCATGGAACATGGCCGGAGAAGCGTACTTCAGAGTACCCGGAGTGGTCTGGACGATAACGGGTGCACGCAGTTCCTCTGCAGCAGCGATGATGGCCTGAACCATCTCCATGTTTTCTGCATTGAATGCGCCGATTGCATAATGGTTCTTCTGAGCATCAAGCATCAGTTCTTTGGTAGTGACTAAAGCCATAATTACCCTCCTGAAATATTTACCTTCTTATCATTTACTCTGCTCTGCAAAAGCCGAGTGCTCATAACGGCAGATAGGATATACAAGCATCCACCATTATTATAGATAGTCGTCACTAATTTATCAAGAGTAAAAAACGGTAAAGGATTTGTATTTTACGGTTAGAAGTCGAGGTGGGCGTCTTTCCGGGCGGCTTCCAGTACGGCTACCGCCGATCTCATTGCACGAATGCGCCGCTCTTTGACGGCATCCTGCGGAACAATCAGGAAGTTGGAGATGCCAAGAACTTCAAACCACCAAGGCGTATCGGAGATTTCACTGATGTAGGGTTCTTTTCCCTTCCGGGTGACAACAAGTTTCTGGCAGTTGTTGCTGCCCGGCTCAATCAGGATGCTGCCCTCGGTGCCAATGATCTGGGCACTGTTGTGCGCAGAGCTATCTTTTGCAGCCGTACACTGACAGACAAAATTCGGGTATTCCAGAATCAGGATACCGCTGGTGTCGATGCCGTTGGCGTGGCGGTTCGGATAATAATGGACGGCTTTCGGGTCGCCAAAAATCCCTACCACAAAATAGATGTTATAAATATTGAGGTCCATCAAGGCTCCGCCGCAGTAGGCGGGGTCGAACACAGGAGGAGTCTGCCCATTCATAAAGGCATCATACCGGCTGGAATACTGACAGAAGGTGCAGGATACCGTCTTGATGTCACCAATCTCCTTTGCAAACAGCTTTGCCAGACCATAGTTCGGATGGTCGATGGTCGTAATAGCCTCCAGCAGGTGCAAATGGCGCTCTTCCGCAAGGCTGAGCAGTTCATCCAGCTGCGCCACGGTGGGAACAATGGGCTTCTCGCAGAGAACGTGCTTTCCGGCAAGTAGTGCGGCCTTGGCCTGCTCAAAGTGCAGGCTGTTGGGAGTGGCGATATACACCAGTTCCACCTCCGAGTCCGCAAGCATTTCATCGTATTCGGTATAGACCTTGGAAATGGGAATATTAAACTCATGGGCCATTGCGATCCCAGTGTCTGCGTTGCGAGAACACACGGCAACAACAGGCATTGTTGTAGGACGCGCAAACTCCTTTGCCATCGTATGAGCGATGGAGCCTGTTCCAACTATTCCAATATTCATAGAGGATTCCTTTCACTTCTTATTTTGAAGATTCTGCTTTACAAACTCACTGGGCGACATATGATACTTCATATTAAAGGACTTGGAAAAATAATGGATGGAGGTGTAGCCCAGCCGCAGGGAGATCTCACTGATGGTATAGCGGTTTTCCAGCAGCATCTGGCAGCTTCTCTCCAGCTTTTTATCATTGATGTACTTTTTCGGGGACTGGTCGATGGAATTCTTGAACATCAGCTGCAACGCTGTCCGCGACAGCGAAAAGTGTTCGCAGATTTCCGGGATCGTCAGAGGAAGGTAGATGTTTTCATCAATATAGGCAATGATCCGGTCAAACAGTTCATCCATTGCACTCTTGTGCACGGAATTGCTGGGCTGGTTCATGGGAGAAGCATAGGTTCCTTGCAGAAGCCGGATGATGATCTCAGTCAACAGACAGAGCATCAGACTGTTCATATAAGGAATGCCCGTGGTGCTTTCCCGGACGAACGCTTTTATTAAGGAGTTGATTTTCTGGTCATAGTGGAACACCCGGTTGATCAGAGCATCGTACCAGACCTCCTGTTCCACAGGGGTCAGATTGCGCATATCGAACAGCACCGTCATATAGGATGCGTTGTGGCTGTCATCCGTATACTGGGTGTGGAACTGACCGGGACCGTAGATCATCAGTTCCTTGTCTTTCAGCTGGTACAGTGTTCCGTCCACCTCAGTTTCGAGTTCGCCCTCGTCTACATACGTCAACTCAAAAAAGTTATGCTGCTCACCCTTGAAGCAGTAGTTCGGGGTGCGGATTCTATAATAATACCCCAAGATCTTCTGCATTTCAATACGGGGCAGAACCGCAAGGAACTCATACTGGGAAGGGAAATCGGTAACATGGAGAGAATAGTTGCTCTCGGCATACAGCTCGAATTCCAGCTTTTGTGTGGTAGAAACCACCGCAAAATAGACATTGGGCTTGATGTGAATCAGCCGGTTCATGGCAAACTCTTGTACATCTGCGGCATCTGCCGTATGGGAGACCAGCAAAACACCGATGCCGTCATGTACCTCTATATATGTATCACAGTTAAAACAATAGAACTGTGATACATAGCGGCGGGTGATGGCGGTCTGATGCTGGTGGATCAGGTCAGGGTGTGTGAGCCTGATGGGTTCGTGGTAGGTCTGGCCGTACTCCAGAAAGCTGTCGTTGGAAGTTTCGCGTTGCATATCCAGAATCCTCCTTCTCTCAAACTTGTATTGAGTATAACATTTTTTGTTGAATATTACTAGCTTTTTCCGACGAGTTTTGGAAGATTGTAATGAGAAGCCACGAAAATAACCGATTTTTAGAAACACTTTGTTAAAAAATATAAAGACATTTGTTCAAATATCGCCTATAATGTAGTTACTCTGAATTGGAAACTCAGACAAAAAATTTCAAGGAGGAATAAAAAAATGCCGAACATTGTTCTAACTCGAATCGACAATCGTCTGGTTCATGGACAGGTTGCTACGCAGTGGTGCGGCGCAATCGGCGCAAACCTGATTCTGGTGGCGAATGACGAGGTGGCTGGCAACAGCCTGCGTCAGGGCCTGATGAATATGGCTGCTCCTTCGTACGCATCTATGCGCTACTGGACCATCCAGAAGACGATTGACACCATCCACAAGGCAAGCGCAAAACAGCTGATCTTCATCGTCTGCGAGAATCCGCAGGATGTCGTGAAGCTGGTGGAGGGTGGCGTTCCCATCAAGAAAGTCAACATCGGTAATATGCACATGGCTGACGGCAAGCGTCAGGTGGCAGGTTCCGTTGCAGTTGACGATTCCGATGTGGCTGCTTTCAAGCGGCTGCAGGAACTCGGTGTGGAACTGGAGATTCGTCGTGTTCCTACCGAACATGCGGAAAGCACCGACAAGCTGTTCAAGTAAACAGACGGCTGCTCTCCTAAATACTTGAAAAGGAGTACTTATTATGGGCTTTAGTGCACTTCAGATCATTCTGGTCTTTGTGTGGGTCTTTATCGTGGCCATCGACCAGTTTGATTTCTTGGAATCCCTGTACCAGCCTATCGTTTCCGGTGCTGTCATCGGTGCGATCTTGGGCGATCTCCCCACCGGTCTGATCGTTGGCGGTACTTACCAGCTGATGACCATCGGTAACATGCCTGTTGGCGGCGCTCAGCCGCCAAACGCAGTCATCGGCGGCGTCATGGCTACCGTGTTTGCGATCTCTTCTCATCTGGATACCACCGCTGCTGTCGGTCTGGCAGTTCCCTTCGCTCTGATCGGCCAGTACATGGTTACCTTCCTGTTCACCCTCATGTCCCCCATGATGTCCAAGGCTGACCAGCTGGCAGCAAAGGGCGACACTAAGGGCATTGTCCGTCTGAACTATCTGGCAATGGCTCTTCTGGGCCTGCTGTTCGCCATCGTCTGCACCCTCGGTATGCTGGGCGGCTCTGCAATGGGTACTACCCTGAGCAACCTGGCCGCCAAGTATGCATGGGTCATGGCTGGTCTGGGCGCTGCCGGTGGTATGATGCGTTTCGTCGGTTTCGCAACCCTGCTGCGTATCATGCTGTCCAACGAGTTCTGGGGCATCTACTTTGCTGGTTTTGCTCTGGCAACCATCATCGGCTACATCCCCGAACTGTCCGGCTCTGCTCTGCTGCTGATCGCATTTGTGGGCATTGCTATTGCTCTGTACGACTACCAGACTCGCGTTGCTATCAAGCAGGCTGCTGGTTCTGGTTTTGCTGCGAATGGAGGCGACGACGAAGATGGCATCTAATGCAACTCATTACAACAATCTGACTCCCGCGAAGCCTTTGGATAAGGCTACGCTGAATAAGATGGTGTTCCGTTCCCTGAACCTGCAGGCATCTTTCAACTACGAGCGTATGCAGGCTGCCGGCTGGCTGTACTGCATCCTGCCCGGTCTGGAAAAGATCCACGGCGATAACAAGGAAGACCTGAAGCTCTCCATGGAGCATAACCTTGAGTTCTTCAATACTCACCCCTTCCTCGTTACCTTCGTTATGGGCATCATCCTCTCTCTGGAACAGCAGAAGGCGGACATCGAAACCATTCGTGCCGTGCGTGTTGCTGCTATGGGTCCTCTGGGCGGTATCGGCGACGCAATCTTCTGGTTCACTCTGGTTCCTATCACCGCAGGTATCACATCGAACATGGCAATAAACGGATCGCTTGCTGGTCCTATCATGTTCCTGCTGATCTTCAACATCGTTCAGTTCGCTTGCCGCTTCTTCCTGATGTACTGGTCTTATAATCTGGGTACTAAGGCTATCGACATCCTGACTGCAAACGCTAAGGAGTTCACTCGTGCCGCTTCCATGCTGGGCGTGTTCATCGTTGGTGCTCTGACCTCCAACTACGGCGGCACCACCGTTGCTACCGTTATCGAGAACGGCGACAGCCCCATCGTTATCCAGAGCATTCTGGATGGCGTTCTGCCCAAGCTGATTCCTCTGGCTCTGACCCTCGGCCTGTTCTTCCTGATGAAGAAGAAGAACTGGAAGCCCGTTACCTGCATCGCTCTGCTGCTGGTGATCGGTCTGGTCGGCGCATTCTTTGGTATCTTCGCTTAATTCAAAGCTGGAGCTACAATGCACGCTGTACTTCTTGATTTTAATGGGACGATGTTCTTTGATACCCGCTTCCACATGGAGGCGTGGTCAGAGATCTATCATGAATTGCATCCCGAAGATCCGAATCCCCTTGACCCTAAGTTGATCTGCGGACCGTGTAATGAGTCGATCATTCAGAACATGGCACCGTGGCTCAATGCCGATGAGCGAAAGCAATGTTCGGAGCGGAAAGAGGAATTGTATCGCAGGATGTGCAGGAGAAATCCTGACAGTTTACACCTCGTAGCAGGTGCTGAGAAGTTGATGCAAGGCTTGCATGAGCGCGGCATCCCCTTTATTCTGGCAAGTGCTTCTATCAAGGCAAACGTTGACTTTTACTTCGACAGCTTCCCCATCGGGAAATGGTTGAAGAAAGAAGATGTTGTCTACGATGATGGAACCTATGCTGATAAAGGCGAAATGCACTTAGAAGCTGCCAGACGACTGAATGTTCCGTTCTCGGAATGTATGGTCATCGAGGATAGTGTTGCAGCCATCACTCTGGCGAAACGAAATGGCGCAGGCCAGATCGTTGCAGTCGGTGAAAAAGCAGACGGGTCGGATTTGATCCAGCTTGGCGCAGCACATTACATTCACGACTTTACAGAATTTGATTACGCATGGTTGGAAAACTGAAATTCGTCCAGTGAGTTTCCATTTCCACAGTTGATAAAAGACGGCTTCGGTTATACGGAGCCGTCTTTTTCGTTAAAAAACAGATGAGGACAGAGGTTTATGGAGCACTTCACAAACTACCAGCAGATGATTGCTCCTGCTATGGTGTGGGAATCAATCGAACGTAACGATGCGGTCAAAATGGCCGTTTCGTTCAGTTGGAAAAATGAAGAATGGCTGATTCCGGCAGTTTATCCGTTTCCGGGCGGATTGGTAGTAGATGTGGTGCGTAAGCTGCCATTTTATCATTTGAAGAACCGACTGACCATCTACGAAAAGGACAAGAATGCAGAGTATCATTCGCCGTTAGAGCGATTGCTGATGGATCGGCATGACCCCTTCCGTTTTTATCCAACGGGGCATCTTTTAGCAGAAAATTACTGTATTGACGAATGGGACTCCAAACGTTTCATCTGGAATCCGCTCAAAATATCACCTGTTCCCTCAAAGGAAGATTATCAGGCCAAAAAGCTGATGGAGCACTACGGACTTGATCTGAACACCGGATGGGTCATTTTTCGGATGTGTTTCAGAAGTGAGTTTCTGTCATTTTACGATCAGGAACTGACCCTAATGCTGGAAGCACCGGATGAACCCGTGCCGGGGCCGACTTTGAAAATCGAAGAAGCAGGCCAGCTTATCGTGTTCCAGAATCCGCTTACCAAGAAAGCGGAAATGATCACGGTCACAGTGCTTGAAAATGGTGTGATCGAGCATCCCTTCAAGAAGCCGGGACCAGTCAAGTATCCCGCCAATTATGTGATCCTTCATTATCGCTTTCACCCAGAGAAGAAGGACCAGCAATATTGCCTTATGGACACGCGGTTGACAGATGCACCGATTGAATTGGAACCGTGCGATGGTTTGGCTTGCACACATACTGAGGAAGCAGAACCACGCGACCCTCGGTTTTCAAAGGTGACCTTGCGGGACTATATGGCCGAAAACAGAAACCGTGCGGCATATTCCTCCCTTACGCATTATCCGAGACTTACGACGGAGTGGCAATTTGTAGCGATCCACAAGGAAAGAAAAAATGTCCGTGTAAAGCTGAAAAGGGACTAGACAGAACAGAGATATTGTGTTAGGGTAAACAAAGAGCATTCGACAGTGTTTGCAGATGAGGACGCGCTGCGTCTTATCAGATAGTAAAAGGAGCGTTTTTATGAATTCAACAACATTGCTTGTCATCCTTTGTGTTGTGGTCGTGTGTGCAGTTGCCTTTTTGTCTATTCCCCACTCCGGGAAAAACAAAGCGGCTGAGAAAAAAGTAGACCCTGCCGAAGCAAACAAATACGCACTGGTTGCACAGGACATTCTGAAAGGCATTGGCGGCAAAGACAACGTAGTATCTGTCAGCTACTGCACTACCCGCCTGCGCTTTGTGGTCAAGAACTACAATCAGGTCAATGAGCAGGCCGTAAAAGCGGCAGGCGCAACAGGCATCCTCCGTCCGGGGAAAAACGCCTGTCAGGTCATTGTCGGCACGAAGGTCAAGTCCATTTATGACGAACTGGATAAGCTGCTGAAATAAAGAAGGGGCTGTTGCACAAGGATAAAACCGGTGTAACAGCCTCTTTTTCATTCATGTTGCAATTTTTCAGCTTTTCAAACGTATCTAAATTAAAGTGGCATATCATATTGCTTTTCACACATACTTGCCATTTTCAGACAGGAGGTTGCTTTTATGAAAATATCTGCCGACTATCGTATGCTCGCTCTCGATGCTCTGCGCGGAAAATGGAAAACTGCTGTTCTGACAGGTATTGCCGCCAGTGCGCTCGGTGCTACCATTGTGAGCAGTTCCAACAGTGTCGTTTCCAATTCCGATCAGGCAAAGGACATCCATTTTGAACTGTTCTCCCAGCCCAACGGCGGTCGGCTGCTTGCTGTTCTGCTTGCCGGCATTGGTCTGTGGGCAATCCTCCAACTGATCGTGGGCGGTGCAGTTCAACTGGGATATGCTCATTTTAATCTGAACCTTGTAGATGGAAATGATGCTGCCATCTCGGACTTGTTCTCTCAGAAAGACCGTCTGTGGGATGGTTTCTGCATGAAATTCCTGCAGGGTCTGTACATCGCCCTCTGGTCGCTGCTGTTGGTGATTCCGGGAATCGTGAAAACATACAGCTATGCGATGACACCTTACATCATGTCCGAGCATCCTTCGTTGACTGCAAATGAAGCGATCACAGAATCCCGGCGGATCATGAATGGCAACAAATGGCGGCTGTTCTGTCTGGATTTCAGCTTCATTGGCTGGGAGCTGCTCTGTTCGTTGCCACTGTATGCAGGGTGTTTTCTGATTCTCAGATATTTCTCCGGTTCAGAGGCTATGGCGATTTCTCTTGTTCTTCTTCTGACAATTCCATTGAGCATTGGTTTCTTTTTTGTACGCCCCTATGAGGAAGCTGCATGGGCCACTTTCTACCGCGATGTTACCGCAGCACCTGCCGAACCGGATGAAGCATCTTGATTTTTATACTATTTCTCAGGTGTGACTGGATTTTCGAGGTAATCTGCGTATGGAGAAGAAACCTGACCGTTCCGAAATAATTACAATGACCCTCTTGTTTGCTTTAACGCTGGTGCTTACGGTATTAAAAGTGACGAGAACGTTTTCACTGCCTTGGTTGTGGGTGCTGGGTCCGCTTTGGCTTGGTACATACCGATACCGTGATTAGGGCTACTTGCGCTGGGAGATCTCTCCCAGCGTTTTTTATTACTCGGAGATGCTGAGCGGTCAGAATGAAATATTGACTCCTAACTCCGTACTTTTTGTACGGCAAAAAGGATTATAATTTTGTGCGTAGTACGGTATAATAGGCGAAAAGTTTATTGTACGAAAGCGAGGAGTGGCGGTGGAGAACATTCTGGATACCATAACCGCCTACCGGAAAGAACGCAAATGGTCGCTGTACGATTTAGCGGCTCACGCCGAGCTGAAGCCTTCCACCATTTCTACATGGTATAATGACAATGCGATCCCGACCATTCCTTCGCTTGTAAAGATCTGCGATGCCTTTCAGATCACACTTTCTGAGTTTTTTGCAAAGGCAGAGGGAAATGAATCTGCCCCGGTAGCACTTACGTCCCAGCAGATGCAGGTCATTGAGAAGTGGTCGATACTTCGCCCTGACCAGCAGGAAGCTTTTTTGAATTTGCTGAATACGATTCCCTGATTTTAGATAGCAATAGAGTTGCGGCTCTTTTACTATTATGAAGGATGTTCTGTACGTCTTTCATACTCCGCCCGCCTTGCCATCATCGACAAAGAAAGGACGAAGAAACATGAAAAGGAGATTGATCGAGTACAAACCGAACCCCGGCAACCAAAACTTGGTTCGCCGCCGACTGCATCTTTGCACTCCGGCCTTGTGGCGCAGCTTGCGACTGCGCTGCTCTGTGGTCGGAGGGCTGGCTTATGTACTTTGATTCTTACATCACAGGAAAACGCATCCAGCAGCTGCGCAAAACCAAAGGCTTAACGCAAGAGCAATTTGCCGTAAAGCTGAATATCAGTGACCGCCATTTGGGAAAGATCGAACGAGGGGAAGGCACTGCTTCCATAGATTTGTTGGTAGAAGTAGCCATTTCACTGAACACCACTCTGGACTTTTTGATTCTTGGCGTATTGGACACTCCACGGGAAAGGGAGCTTAATGCACAGATCAAAAAGCAGCACCAGAAAATCCAGATCTTCAAAAATAAGCTGAGTAATCTTATTGACGAGCTGGATACATCTGCATCTGTATAACCACCATAAAGAAGTCGAGAAGCGATTCTCGGCTTCTTTTTTTGTGCCATTTTTTCTGACGTATCTACGAAAAACCGGAACTGACAGTTCCGATTTTCGAGAAAAATTCGCTCAAAAAAGTGGCAAAACCGGAACTACCAGTTCCTTAAAAAGACAGTGTTTCTACGATAAACTATTGTCACAGCAAGGGCAACACCCCAGACGGGGAGAAGCCCGAAGCTGTAAGCCGTACCTTGAAAACTGAATATCATTCCCTCGGACAAAACAATGAAACTTCCGTAATTCGCGGCCCGGCCATAAAGAAGGCGGGGTGGCTGAAAGGCCAATGACGGTGTGGGCGAAACTCCCCACTAACCGAGGTGCATTCCAAACCCACCGGGCGTCGAGGACAAATAGGGTGGGACACTTAAAACAAAATCTTCAAAGCCCACCACCGGGATTCTTCTGAATCAAGGCAGTGGGCTTTTTCCATACCGAACATTCACTATAACGATACGGAGGTAATGATTATGAGCCGTGATTTTTCTCGCAAGACCGACGAATCGACCTTGACCACCCTCTGCCCCCGCTGCTTGGATGCGTTCCGCAATGCCCGTGGCATCCGTGTCCGCCGTGCAGACCCCAGACAGACCATTAAGGAGCCTTGCACCTACTGCCAGACCCGCTTTGGGTTTGACTATTACATCCAGCCCACCAGCCCGAAAACCACCTACTTTAAGAAAGGACGGTTTGATGATGAATCTGAATGCGCTTAAAGTTGACCCTGAATTTCAGGGCAAGATTCCACCGCTGACCTTTGAAGAACTTAACCAGCTGGAAGCCAACATCCTGCGGGATGGACGCATCATCAATCCCATCATCGTGTGGGAGGGGCTGATTGTGGACGGACACAACCGTTTCATCATCGCCAAGAAGCACCCGGAAATCCCGTTCACTGTTCATGAAACGGAGTTTGCAAACCGCTATGAGGCCATCATCTGGATTTGCAAAAACCAACTGGGGCGGCGCAACCTCACCCCGGAACAGAAGAAGTACCTTATTGGAAAACAGTACGAAGCCGAGAAGTTAAACCATGGCGGTGATCAGAAAAGTAACCTTAAAAAATCGACTGGTCAAAATGGCCAGTCGATTGACAAACGGTGGACACGTCAACGAATCGCCGATGAAAACGGTGTCAATGACAGCTTTGTAAAAAGGGCTGAGCAGTTTTCCAAGGGCGTGGATGCCGCCGAAAAAGCTGTTCCCGGCACCCGTCAGAAAGTCCTTACTGGCGAGGTAAAACCGACCGCTGCTGAGATCGCATCCGTTGCGCGCGCACCTCCCGAAGAACGTCCGGCACTGGTGGCTGAAATCTGCAAACCCAAAGACCAGAAGAAAGCCGCCATGACCAGAACAACACCGCCCCCAGCAGCCAAACCGCTTTCCGATTCCAGTACATCCGAGGAAGAATCTACGGACGAAGAACTGGTTCACACTCCGGCTCCGCAGGAGCAGACTTTTCCACAAGGAGCGAACGAACCGTTGAAAATCGACCGCCAGCAGATTCTTGAAATCGCAAACAGCCGCTATGTACCCAAACGACTTGCCGATGGGACTGCGATGCTTTGCGAGGTATCGGGAGCCGCCAACAGTATGATGCGTCGCTGGGAAAGTGTTTTCCGGGAATATCCCGACATTCTGTCCGATGCAGGGAACCGTGCATCCGTAGGACGAACGATTCAGAAATTGAGAGATTACCTGAAAAATCTGGAAGATAAGATGGAGGAACTGCTATGAAGAATATGAACTGCGTCAACACCATGCCTGAGATCATGCCCGAAATCACAGATGAAGCAATCATCGAAGCCCTTTTCGCTCAGCGGCCTTACGAAGAAAAGGTCATCAACAGTGCCTTTCTCGAAATCCCTGCGGAATATCAGCGCAAGCTGAACATTCCCAATGTCGAAAAGATGTCGGCAGAGTTCACTGAGCTGATTGCCAACCCGCCCAAGGTCAGTTACCGGGACGGTCACTACTTCGTCTTTGACGGTCAGCATACCATCGTGACCCGTCGGGCGATGAACGGCGGGCAGGATCTTCCGATCATCTGCAAAGTGTACGAGGGACTGACAGAGGAAGAAGAAGCCATGCTGTTTTCCCGGCAGACGGGCGTTTCCACGCCGCTGACCGCTGGCGCAGAGCTGCGCGCCGCTTTGGTGGGCAAAGACCCGGAATCTCTCGCATTCGTGAAAGCCACCGAAAGCACAGGTCTGCAGCTTGGTCTGGACAGCTACCGTGCCCCGTGGAAGATCATCTGCATCCGCACGGCTTTCAAGGAGTACAAAGCCTACGGCGCAGACCTCTACAAAGAAGCCCTGACCATGCTCGCAAAGGGCTGGGAGGGTGACCCCGATTCCCTCCGCTCCGGCATCCTGCAGGGCATGGTTCGCTTTGTGGCTCTGTATCAGGGCGAGTATGACCCGGAGCGTCTGGTCAAGCGGCTGCACACTGTTCATCCCATGACGTTGGTAAACGACGAGAAATCTCTGAGCGGCACGGTCAGCTACAAATATATGATGCTGATCCTGCGCACCTACAACGGTGCCAGCCGCCGCTTCAATCTTCCCATCAAGCAGTAACATTCTTGCCTTTCTAGGCATACTCCTTTTTCTAGCAAGAGCCGCCTGCCATAAACGGGCGGCTCTTGCTACATATAGAAGGATAGGAGGTCTGATCGCTATCATACCAAAAGACTGGAAATACCTCAGAGGGGACATTTACTATGCAGACATGGAGCCGCACATCGGCTCCGAGCAGGGCGGCACCCGCCCTGTGGTGGTTCTGCAAAACGACGTAGGAAACCGCTATGCGCCTACCCTTATCGTGGCGACAGTGACTTCCCGCACCGAGAAAAAGAGATACCAGCCCACACACGTTCTGATAGCCCATAATACGGCCTTTGAGAAGCCGTCTGTGGTTCAACTGGAACAGATATTCACGATAGACAAAAGCCGCATACAGTGCTTCCTAGGGCAGACTACACGGCATGAAATGCGCCGGATCGAAGAAGCCCTGATGAACAGTTTGGAAATCAATGAATGGGACAGGAGGAATGCCGATGAATGAAAAAGTGATGGTATCGCCGGAGATCCAGAGCGAAGCAGTTGTCCTGCCGCAGATCGTCAGCATCAAGCAGGCAAGTCAGCGTATGGGCTTGCCTGAATATTACATCCGCCGCCTTTGCCGGGAAGTGCCGGGCATGGCATTTCAGTCGGGCATTAAATGGTATATCAACCTTGGAAAGATGGCTGACTACTTCAACGGTGGAACGACAACTTCTTGACTTGTCAAGGATGCGGGCATAAACTGCGACATCCTAAAAATTAACCGCCTGAACTGCTATACTCATCGTGACAGAGATAACCACCACACAGAAAGGACGGTAAATATATGGCATCGTTTGAATTGAGAGAACCCAAAAAGAAGCCTCGTTATTATAAGCTCATCGCAAATGTTCTGGTGAACGGCAAAATCGAACGCCGCTATGGTCGGTTTGATTTTGACCCTACCGAACTGAAAAACGCTCGTGCGCGCAACGCTGCTGCGAAAGCTGCCGCTGCCGAATTTGAACGGCAGGAACAGGAAAAGGCCGATAAAGAAGCCAGCAACGCAGGAAAGACCTTTGCGGTAGTGGCGCAGGAGTACATAGAATCCAAAAAGGCAAGACTTGCTCCTTCTGCTCGCTTAGAGGGCGATTATGACAGCCATCGTAATAAGGCGAACACAACGAGGGGCAAGGAAAACTACCTTCGGAAGATTCAGCAATTCCCTGAGTTTGCACAGATGCCCGTTGATTCCATCAAAAAGGTGGATTGTGATTGGGTTCTGGAACAGATCGAAATTGGCGGCGCACGATGCCGCACCCATGCTGTTATCAATCAGCGTGGTCTGGAGATGAAAAAGGAATCTTGCCCGAAGCTGGCTAAGCGATGCGATTGCGGAGCAAAAACCATCGAAAAGGCATTTCGCAGCGAAACAGTCGATATTAAAACAGCAGAACAGGTGGCGATTGCTCTGGGCTGTAAAGTGGACGATGCTTTTGATGTGGAAACCATTGCAAAACCTATGACCAGAAAGAGTATGAGAGAATACGCTCTGTTTATTCGTTCTACACTGGAATATGCGGATGAAAATTACGGCGTAAAGAATCCCATGCACAAAATTCCTGCACTGGGAAGCCGGAGCAGGTCGGTAGACACTATTAAGAAGCAGCAGATCAAGCAGCTTCAGGACACCTTAAAGGAAAGTTCCATGCTGGAACAGGTAATCGTTCTGTCCTTGCTCAATTCCGGTGTGCGCCGTGGCGAACTGGCTGGACTGACATGGAAAGATGTCAACTTTGAAGAATGCACCATACATATTTCTAAATCGCTTCTGGTATTCAAAGATTACGGCTACCAGTTGACCACGACAAAGGAAAGCAACATCCGGGATGTGGACGTTGCTCCAGAGTACATGGACTTCCTCAAAGAATATTATAAGTATTGGAAGTCCCAGAAAAAATTGATGGGAGGGAGTTGGCAGAAAAGTCTGGATAAGAAAAGCAGCAAGTATGCGCCCTCGCTCCTTGCCCTTCGGGGAACGGACTTCGTGATCTGCAACGACCATGGATTTCCTATTAACCCGGACAGCTACGGCGCACTGGTTCGCAGGATCGGACAGCGGGCAGGCATTGAAGGGCTGCATCCTCATATGTTTCGGCACACTTTTGTGAGCATCCTCTTGTCCAACCCGGAGATTGGTGTGGCGACAGTAGCCGCAGAAGCCGGACACGCACAGCCCAGTACGACCCTCGCAATCTACACGCAGGTCTATGACAAGCGGCGCAAAGAGATTCGCAACCAGATGAGCAAGGAACTGTACGAATGAGCAAAAAAGAAGCACGAAGGCCGGAACCTTCGTGCTTTTTTGGTGGGCCAGGCAGGACTCGAACCCGCGATAACCCCGTTATGAGCGGGGAGTTCTAACCGACTGAACTACTGGCCCTTATGACGTTGTTTGAGATTCTTTAACCGGCTTTCGTACCCAGAAAATACCCAAGTCCGATCTTGAAGCCGCTCAAAAAAGCAAAAACAACGGAAAATCGCTGTTTGGAAAAGGTGGAAACGGTAAGGTCTGGCGGTTATGAGCCGCCAGCTCTGACCAACTGAGCTACTAGCCCGCATATTCTGCGCTACGGCATATATCAGTATACCAAATTCAGCGCAAAATGAAAAGCACTTTGCCGCAAAAGTTTATTTTGTGCGGTGGGCTGCCAGCTTTTGCTGCATGAATTTGTCCAGCATTTCCTGCGGGAACAGCGGCTCCTTGTAGCCAAAGGCCTCGCGGATGAAGATCAGGGTAACAACAGTCTGACGGCCCGGGTCCAGCCGCAGGGAGTACAGGGTATCCAGCGGCTGCTGGGTGGGCTGGTGCAATGTCAGGTGCAAAAGGAACCCGCCGTCCTTTTCCCGGCGGCACTCATACAAAAACTCGTCCGTATCCGGGTGCTCGTCCAGACGGTCAAAGCATTCGTCAAGGGGCAGGTCGGTGCGGAACTCCGACAGACCGGAGGGCCCATACTGGCTGCGGCGGCCGTTCTCGCGCCGGGAGAGCAGAAAAACGATCACGCCCAGCACGGCGGCAAGCAGGACGATGGAAACAGCAGTGTTCATGAAGATCCTCCCAAAGAGTTTTTCTTATTGTAACACAACCCGCATCCATTTGTGCTATAATATTTTTAATTCTTTGAAAATTTTGTCAGGAGCCTGCACTCTGCTGCGGGCGGGAGGAACGCAATGAAGCTCAAATTCACACGCAAGACCTGGTACTTTTTCCTGCTGGCGGCAGCGGCAGTGTCCATGCTGGGCGGCTTTGCCGTGCTGAGCGGCATGGATTTTTCGGGGCTGGAACTGATCGTGTTCTGCATCACCGGTATCGCAGTGCTGTTTCTGGCGGCGCAGAAGGGGGCACCGGCCAAGGATAAGCGCAATTACACGCTGGTGTTCGTGCTGCTGATGCTCAGCAAGCTGGCGGCAGGCGGCTGGGCGGGCGACCTGTGCTCGGCGCTGGTGTGGCCCGGCCTCCTTGCCATTGAGTACAGCCACGGAAAGCCCATCCAGCGCCCGCTGCAGCTGGTATGCATTTCGGAGGCGCTGCGGCTTTTGTTCTGGCTGCTGACCCGCTATGCTGGCATGAGCGGCCTTGCCTTCTGGACGAACATCATGTTCGTGCTGCTGGCCTGTGCCCGGGGCTGGGCGGCGCTGACCCTGTATAAGACTCAGGAGGAAACCCTGTGACCCAGCGGCGCAGGTCGAAAAAAACGGAAGTGGAGCCGCGCCGCTTTGGTCGGCGCAGCTTTTTGCTGGGGGCCGGTGCCGTCGCCTGCGTGGGCGCGGGGCTGTGGCTGCGCCGCAAAGAGCTTTCCGAACGGGATAAAACAGAAAAACAACAACAAGACGTTAACAACCCGGCCCTGCCTGCGGGCGAGTGGCGGGCTGTGTGGATCAGCTATCTGGAATGGGCGCTGCTGGATTTTTCCACGGCAGACACCTTCCGCGCCGGGTGCGCACAGATGCTGGACGATTGTGCGGGCCTTGGGCTGAACACGGTGCTGGCGCAGGTGCGGCCCTTCGGGGACGCGCTGTACCGCAGCAGTCTGTTCCCATGGAGCCACCTGTGCACCGGGGTGCAGGGGGCAGACCCCGGCTTTGACCCGCTGGACATCCTCCTGCAGGAAGCCCACGGGCGGGGGCTCTCGGTGGAAGCGTGGCTGAACCCCTACCGGCTGCGGTCCTCTGCCGCCATGCCGCCCAGCCTTGCGGAGAATAACCTTGCCAACACCCATCCGGAGTGGGTGTGTGCGGTGGGCGACGGGCTGTATCTGAACCCGGCAGAGCCTGCCGCTGCGGATTATGTGGTGCAGGGCGTGGCGGAACTTTTGCAGAACTATGCGGTGGATGGCATCCACTTTGATGATTACTTTTACCCCACCACCGAGGAAAGCATCGACGCGGTGCAGTTTGCGGCCAGTGGTGCGGTGGATCTTGCCGCGTGGCGGCAGCAGAACGTGACCGCACTGGTAAAGGCGGTGCACGACACGGTAAAAGCCGCAGACCCGACTTTGCGGTTCGGCATCAGTCCGCAGGGGAATCCGGACAACGATCTCAACAGCCAGTACAGCGCTGTGACCGCGTGGCTGGCCGCAGGCGGCGAAGAGCAGGTGGTGGACTACCTCTGTCCGCAGGTCTACTGGGGCTATGGCTACACGCTGCAGAGCGGCAGCACCCGCTTTGCCTTTGAGAACATCGTACCCGCGTGGCTGGCGTACCCGCGTGCAGAGGGCGTGGCGCTCTATTTTGGCCTGGGCGCGTACCGCATCGGCGTGGGCGACGGCGGCGCGAACCCGGACAGCGTGAGCGGCTGGAGCACCGGCGATGCGCTGGCCCGGCAGGTGCAGGATCTGCGCGGTCAGAATGCGGGCGGCTGGGCGCTGTACCGGTACGGCAGTCTGTTTGGTGCGGGCGCACCGGAGCAGGCCGCTGCCGAATGCGCTGCGCTGCGGGCGCTGACCGGCAAAGAAGGGTAAAATCGGGCGGCAAACCGCACAAAACAAAGCCGTCTGTCTTGTGCAGTGCGGCAAAATGCGGTATACTATAATTGTATCTGCCCGAAAAATGGGCAGAAGGATGAAAAGTAAAGAGAAGCACGTTGCTTCGTGAGGAAACGTATGAAGATGAAAAAAAGGATCATTGCGCTGCTGCTGGCGGTTCTGCTGGCAGTGGGGCTGATTGGCTGCAAGGATGTCCTGAAGGGCATCGTGCACAAGGCGACGGGCACCTCGGACGAGGTGCAGGAGGAGGACACCACCCGCTGGGCAGATGCGACCGCCGACCCGCTGATCATTCAGGGGATCGCAGACTCCTCTGCCAAGTTTGCCGCGGCCACGGCAGACGGCTGCCTGTACGCCGTGTTCAACGGCATCTGGAGCCGCAGCACCGACTATTTCACTGCGCCCACCGGCAGCCTGAATATCATGGCCTGCGGCACCGCCGAGGGCACCCAGAAATTCAAGGTGGCACTGTGGAAAAAGGTGGATGGCGGCGCAGAGTATGTGCCGGACAGCACCTACTATATCCATACCGACGGCACCAACTACCGCTGCACTGTTTCCGGGCTGGACCCGGCGGCACAGTACCGTGTGACCATCTCCTATGATTCCAGCCGCTACTACCTGTACGGCCTGATGAAGGTGGAGGGCGTCGGCTGATGAATACACAAACCAAAAACTCTCTGCTCCTGCTGCTGTGCTCCTTTATCTGGGGCACGGCCTTTGTAGCCCAGAGCGCAGGCTCCGGGATGGGTGCCTACAGTTTTCTGGCAGGGCGCAGCTGGCTGGCTGTGCTGGTGCTGATCCCCACGGTGCTGGTATTTGACGCTATCCGCCGCAAAAACGGCACGGATGCAAAGCCAAAGACCGCCGCCGAAAAGAAAAAGCTGCTGGCGGCAGGCTTTGTGTGCGGCACCCTTCTGTTTGCTGCATCCGCTGCACAGCAGATTGGCATTACCATCAATCCGTCCACGGCAAAGGCTGGCTTCCTGACCGCTATGTATGTGGTGCTGGTGCCGGTGTTCGGCCTGTTTCTGGGCCGGAAGGGCAGTGCGCAGCTGTGGATCAGCATGGTGGTGGCCGTGCTGGGCCTGTATCTGCTGTGCATGAAAAACGGCTTTGGCAGCATCGAATCCAGCGACTGGCTCCTGCTGAGCTGTGCAGTGCTGTTCAGCTTCCAGATCATTGCGGTGGACCACTTTTCCCCGCAGGTGGACGGCGTGCGGCTGAGCCTTGCCGAGTTTCTGGTGGTGTCGGTGGAAAGCACCGCTGCGGCCCTGCTGTTCGAGACACCTTCCGCAGCGCAGTTCGCGGAGAATGCGCTGCCGATCCTCTACTGCGGCATCATGTCCAGCGGCGTGGCCTACACCCTGCAGATCCTGGGCCAGCGGGACCTGAACCCCGCCATTGCCAGCCTGATCATGTGTCTGGAAAGCGTGTTCAGTGCGCTGGGCGGCTGGATGCTGCTGCACCAGAACCTTTCCGCCCGGGAAGTCTTTGGCTGCGTGCTGATCTTTGCTGCCGTGGTGCTGGCCCAGCTGCCGCTGGAAATGCTGCACCGGGCAAAAAAGACTACCTGACCTCATGGCGGGCAGAAAACAGGAGACGCAGCTGCGCACGGCAGGCGGCATCCGGTACGAGCTGACCCGCAAAAAGGTGAAGAACCTGAACATCCGTGTGCGGGAGGACGGCACCGTGGCGGTGAGCGTGCCGCTGCGCACGAGCGCGGAAGCGGCGGACCGCTTTGTGGCCGAGCGCGCCCAATGGGTGCAGGAGGCCCGGGAACGTGCCCGGCGGCGTGCCGTCCGGGACGCACAGCCCCTGCCGGACAGGGAGACCGCGCTGGCGTACTTTACGGCCATGAGCGATAAGGTCTACCCGGCCTTTGCCGAAGTGCTGGGCGGGCACAAACCTGTCATCAAGGTGCGCAGCATGACCAGCCGGTGGGGCGTGTGCTTTATGGCAAAGCGGCAGATCACCTTTGCTTTGCAGCTGTATCATATGCCCCCGGCAGCGCAGATCTATGTGGTAGTGCATGAGTACTGCCACTTTTTGCAGCCCAACCACAGCCCGGCCTTCTGGGCCGAGGTGGCAAAGCTGCTGCCGGACTGGAAAGCCCGGCGGGCGCTTTTAAAGTGATCAAATAGTGGGAAAGCGGATGCGGGCGGTCACAGACCGGCCCGCATCCGAATTGTAAAACAGGAGGGGAGTACCCTTGGAAAACGAAAAAAAGTCCGGCGATAAATATTCAAAGCTTGCCGGCAACACATTGATCTTTGCCATTTCCAGCTTTTCGTCAAAGCTGCTCACCCTGATCGTTCAGCCGTTCCTGACCTATGCAATGGCGGAAATTTCCGATCTGGGCCTTTCCAAGATCCTGAGCCAGTACGCGAACCTGCTCATCCCGTTCGTGTCCATGGGCATGTCCAACGCCATCATCCGCTTTGGTCTGGACAAGGGCAACAGCGAAAAACAGGTGTTCACCAACGGCCTGCTGACCATTTTGGGCGGCTTTGGCCTTCTGGTGCTGTGCTGGCCCATTGCGCAGTTTCTGCCCGATATGGCACAGTACGGCCTGCTCATTTACATCTATGTGCTCATGAGCTGCCTGCGCACCCTGTGCACCCAGTTCGTGCGCAGCCGCCAGTGGAACAAGCTGGTGGCCGTGGACGGCGTGCTGTGCACTGTGGCCACCATGGCTTTCTACGTGCTGTATCTGGTGGGCTTCAAGTGGGGCGCCAACGGCTACCTGCTGGCCATCATCAGCGGCGACCTTGTCAGCGTGCTGTTCCTCTCCGTTACCGGAAAGCTGTGGAACTATGTGGAGCTGAAGGGCGTCAACAAAAACCTCTGGAAGCAGATGCTGCGCTTCTCGCTGCCCATGATCCCGGCACAGATCAGCTTCTGGATCATCAACGCATCCGACCTGTTCTTTGTGCGCGAAATGTGCAGCGGTCTGGACGGCCACAACGGCGACGCATGGAGCGGCCTGCTTTCTACCGGCTACTTCCTGCCCACGATCCTGACCACGCTGGGCCTGATCTTCTACGATGCATGGCAGCTTTCCGCTGTGACCGAGGAGGAGGGGCGCGCAAAGTTCTTTACCCAGATCTTCCGCACCTATTCCAGCGTGCTGTTCTGCTGTGCCGCCGGCATCATCTGGCTGTGCCGTCCGGTGATGCACGTGATGAAGTCCAACTACTACTATGCATGGCACTTTGTGCCCTTCCTTGTCATGGCGTCCACCTGCAGCTGCTTCAACCAGTTCATGAACAGCGTGTACGTGGTGAATAAAAAATCCACCCGCAGCATGATCACCATGATGGCGGGCGCTGTGAGCAACTGCATCATGAACTACTTCTTCATCAAGTGGTGGGGCCCGGTGGGTGCGACCTATGCCTCCTTCCTTGGCCTTGCGCTGGTGTTCACCCTGCGCGCCATCGATGCCCACAGGATGATCGGGATGCAGGTGCATCCGGGCCGCGTGCTGGTGAATGCGGCCGCACTGGTGGCAGAAGCCTTTGTGCTGCTGGCCGAGACGCCGCTCTACGGCCTGTGGACCGGCCTGATCACGGCGGCTGTTATCCTGTACAATTTTGCAGGCGTGTGGGCCATGGCCCGCATCCTGCTGCCCCGCCTGCTGGGCCGCCGCGGCAAGGCGCTGGTGTCGGCGGTGGATGGCTGGCTGAAACGGTAAAATGTGCAAACGAAAGGCCCCGGGACGCTTGCGTCCCGGGGCCTTTCGCCTTTTATAAATGTGCGATACGGATGAAGCGGATAGCGGTATTACAGGGAGCCAAAGGCTCAGTGTCTGCTGTTCTTGCCCAGCAGGCTTGCCCATGCACCGGCAATCGTCAGTGCAAAGCCGCTGAGAGCCATTGCCAGCGCAGCAAACAGGCTGGTGCCGGTCTGCGGCAGGGCGTGAGCGTCCTGCACAGCGGGATTCGTGGGATTGGCGGGCAGAACAGTGGAGTCCGGCGTATCAGCCCGTGCGTCCTGTACGGGAGGCAGCTGCGGGTCTTCCGGGGTGATGGAGGTATCCGGGCCGGGCTTCGGTTCCGGTTTCGGGTCGGGGTTCGGGTTGGGAGTGTCGGGCCCGTCCGGGTCAGGAGTAGGCGCGGGCAGCTCCGCATGAGCGGCTTTCAGGGCAAAGCCGTCTTCTGCAGTCTTAGCCACAGTGATGGTGTACAGACCGGTGGACGAATCGTAATTGGCGGTGACGCCATTGGGCAATTCATCCAGACTGCCGAGGAAGGCCTGAGCAGAATCAGCGTCAGTGTCGAAATCCCAACGCGCTCCGTTGGCATCGATATACCAGCCGTCGATCTTGTGGCCGCAGTCAGCATCTTCCGGGCCCTTGTTCAGGATATCACCGATGCCTGCATTGCCTACGGAGAAGGTCAGTGTGCCGCCGGGCTGAATGAAGATGTCGGCACCTTCCAGCGCAGCACTGTTGTTGTTGATCGTGGTGTTTGCACCCAGCTTTGCCGTGGTGCCGCGGCGCACCACAAGGCCGCCGCCCAGACCGTACAGGCTGTTGTAACCATTGTTGTCGGTGGCCTTGTTGTACTGGACAGTCACACGGGAAGCATCGTCAATGTTCAGATCACCAAAGTTGCAACGGATGCCGGTGGCATTGTTATTGGTGATGTTCAGGGTGCTGTTCGTCACCTTCAGCGAGCCATAATGATAGCCAATGCCAGTTTCATTGGGATACCTAGTGATCTCAATGGTGTCATTGCCAAGGCCGGTGTTGCCGCGGGCGTTGATCGTGGAGTTGATGAACTCACCTTTGCCAGTGATAAAGATGCTGCTGTAGCCGTTGTTGTCGGTGGTGAGGGTGGAATTTTCCACATGCAGGTCGCGGGTGTGGATGCCGTAGCCCTGCTCACAGCCGCTGATGGTCACATTCGACCGCGTGATGGTGACATCGGCACCATTCAGACCGCTGCGGCCCTCATGCTCATACGACGATACACGGTTATCGGTCTTGTCGGGGTAGCGGGCCCTGCAGTTGGTGATGGTCATGGTGCTGTCTTCCACCAGAACGTCAAGGGACTCCAAGCCGACAATGCCTGCCTCATTGCCATCGGCGGTGAAGGTGGAGCCATCTTTGATGTTGATATAGTAGATGCTGTCTTTGTTGCCCACGCCGTCCCATGCGATGGCATTGTAGTAGTTGTTGATGGTCAGGGTGGAGTGGTCGTCCACATTGAGCTCGTTGCGGCCACGGCCAGCCATGTAGATGCCATGCGGTTTCAGAATCTCCTGGTCCTTGCGTTCATCCAAACCCTTGCCATTCATAAAGAGATCGGTGCTCTTCAGCGTCAGGGCAGCATCGCCAGACATGCAGACGGCGTTCCAGTTGTTATAGGTCGTGGAGCTGGCCCCCGTCATGTCAACATCCATATTCTGGAAGGTGAGATTGGAACCCCGGAGCGTGATACCAAAGATCTGGGGCTGGCCGTCTTTCGCTACGAACTTCAGCTTGGGCTTGACGGTGGTTTTTTCCTCGGTACCGCTGTCAGTTGTTGTTGTGACCGTTTGCGCAGTGCCTTTGATCGTCAGTTTTTTGTTCTGGAGATCGATACCGGTGGAAGTGGCATCTTTGATCACTTCAATGGTGTCGCCGTCATTCGCTTTGCTGACAGCTTCGTCAAAGCTCGTATACTTGGTGGTAGTGGTGGTAGTGCCGTCCTGACGGGTAATGGTGGCAACAGTGTTGTCCTCCGCCGGAGTGGTGGGCGTAGCAGTGGGCGCAGCCGGAGCTTTTGCCAGCGCGGCAGTCATCAGTACCGGAGCCTTTGCTGCAGGCGCTTCTGCAAGGACTTTATTCTCAACGGCAGCATTCTGCTCGTTCTTGTCGGCAGCTTCCTGCTTGGACTCGCCAGTGGACTCCTGCTTGGCTTCGTCAGTGGACTCCTTCTTGGACTCGTCAGTGGACTCCTTCTTGGACTCGTCAGTGGACTCCTT